>WNGP01000114.1_pt1 | contig 86966 bp, 79 predicted proteins | sample 5407671 | NCBI WGS metagenome assembly WNGP01 (sample SAMN13153381, study PRJNA577476) | soil metagenome | isolation source: 40 cm soil or saprolite under Garry oak tree replicate 2 | place: USA:California | collected 2016-06-15 | reverse complement strand
TTTCGCAGAATCAGACCAAGCCGGGAGGAGCCAAAAAACGCCGTTTGCATTTCAAATCGAAAAAAGTCGAAATGTCACTTAAGCCGCTGGGTTACAGACAGTTACGTCGATATGAGAATTCGACAACCGGACAGTAGTGACCTTCTTTACTCACCACGCCTGCTAGTACGGATAGAATCGGCCAATCTCTGCACAATATAAATGGCGCTGAAGTCGCGGTTTGTCGAGCGAATTCACAGCTCGCAGTGCAAGGATGGCTAATGCGCCTGGGTAGAGGATCATCAAAGGCTGTGTGACTTCCACTGGCCGTCCCGGTTTCCGGCGAATCGCAATCTAGGTCTGTAATGTGAAACCCTCCATGCCAACATCGGTGAGAAGCAGCAAGGTCGGCCCAAACACGGATAGTCCTCAGCTATTCATCATGCCTTGGCGCAGTGACGAGCATCTTGAAAGAGTTCCTCGGTTAGCGTAAACGTTGAGAGCACATCCCAACTTTGAATCTTGAGGGGAGGTGTTCGTGGCGAACCTTTGGCAGAATCTGCGCTATACCATTCGTGTCCTGGGCAAGAATCCCGGGTTCACGGTCGTCGCGGTGCTCTCTCTCGCCCTGGGAATCGGCGCGAATACCGCCATCTTCACGCTGATCAACGCATTGCTTCTTCGCGACGTTCCCGTTCGCCACCCGGAGCGCCTCGTCCATCTTTCCGCAATCCGCCAGGGGAACAAGATTCCTTTTTCCTATCCCATGTTCCTCGAAGTCGAACGTGGCCAACGCGTTTTCTCCGGCATGATCGGATGGGGCGGCGAATGGACGCCCAATGTGGAAGTGAGCGGTGTCCTCTCACAGGATCGCGTCCTCGCCGTTACTGGCAATTGCTATTCCGAACTCGGCACCTCTCCTTTTCTCGGCCGATTGCTCACTCCGGAAGATTCAAATCCCAGTAGCCGGGTAACCTCGCAAGTCGCCGTTATCGGCTATGAATTCTGGAGGCGCCGTTTCGGCGGCACGCTCGATGTTGTCGGCAAGCAGATTCGCATCGAGGGCCATCCTTTCACGATTATCGGCGTCACTCGCAAGTGGTTCACGGGCCTGACGACGGGCGAGCCGCCGGATATTACTGTTCCTCTCACGGCCATGCCCCTCATTCAGAGCGGAGAATTCGATATCGGCAGCCGCTCCATTCTCTGGCTTAACCCCATTGGCCGCCTGAATGACGGCGTTACCATCCAGCAGGCTCGCACTCAGCTCCAATCCTTCTGGCCGGACGTTCTTCTTGCGACCGCTTCCACGCAAACTCCTGGGCTTCGCCGGCAGACGTTTCTCTCTATGGGCTTGGACGTCTCATCGGCAGCAAAAGGCGTCGGCGGCAACTTGCGCTCCCAATTCGAACGGCCCCTTTACGTCCTTGCCGGCATCGTCGGATTGATCTTGCTCGTTGCCTGCGTCAACCTCGCGAACCTCATGCTCGCCCGCGCTGCCGCTCGCAGTCACGAAATGAGTGTGCGCGTCGCCATCGGCGCTAGCCGCGGGACTCTCGTCGGCCAAGTTCTTGCCGAGAGCCTGTCGCTCGCTTTCGCCGGCGCTTTGCTCGGCCTCGCCTTCGCCTACTGGGGAAGCCGCTTGCTCGTGCTCCTCATGACGGAGGGAACGGTCTCGCTTGACTTGCGTCCCGATCTCACCGTGCTCTCGCTTGCCGTGCTCGCAGGGCTCTTCACCGGAATTCTTTTTGGCCTGGCGCCCGCCTGGCGCTGCTCACGCGAAGATCCAGCCTCGTTGCTGCAGCAAAATGCGCGCAGTTTGAGCGGCGGCGCGGGCAAGTTGGGCAAAGCTCTCATCGTCACGCAGGTCGCGCTCTCCTTGATCTTATTGCTTGGAGCTGGCCTCTTTGTGCGCAGCTTCGAGCGGCTGCGTTCCCTCGATCTCGGTTTTAACCAATCCAGCTTGCTCCAGGTCAAGCTCAATCCAAAGCCGGGCGGCTACGACAAGCTGGACATGGGCAGCTATCACAAGCAACTCTTGCAGCGGATTGCCGGCCTTCCCAGCGTGAGTTCGGTTGCCTTTGCAGATTTTCCCATTCCCAGTCCGAATGCGTGGCACGAAACGGTCTCGCTGGCGTCGACCGATCCGAACACAGGAATGCATCTCCTTGCAGATGGCGCGACCGTCTCCTCCGGTTTTTTCCAAACACTCGCGATTCCCCTTCTTCGCGGCCGTTCATTTCAGGAGACTGATGACGAAAAGCACCCGCATGTTGCCATCGTGAACAGCGCTCTCGCGGAACGCCTCTTTCCGAATGGCGATCCCATTCATTTTTCTTTCCTGTCTCCAGTATCCGGGGCAATGGGGCGATCTCATAGTGCGCACCAACGGACCTCCCGAAGCGCTCGCAAAAACCGTGGGCTACGGGGTCGAGTCGCTCGGACACGAATACGCGCTCAGCACCAAAACGATCCCCCAAGTCATCAGCGGCGCACTTGTCGAAGAGCGCGTCACCGCCATGCTCTCCAGTTTCTTTGCGGCTCTCGCGCTGCTGCTCGCTTCCATCGGCCTGTATGGATTGATGTCCTATTCCGTTACGCGCCGCGCACGCGAAATCGGCATCCGTGTCGCTGTAGGAGCGCAGCGCGAAAATGTTCTCTGGCTCGTTCTCCGCGAAACACTCGGGCTCGCATTGCTCGGCATAGCCCTCGGCATTCCCTCCGCCCTCGCGGCTACCCGGTTAATCGCCAGCATGCTCTTCGACCTTTCCCCAAGCGACCTCCCAACCACCGCGTTTGTCTCCATGCTCCTTCTTCTTGTGGCTTTGTTCGCGGGGTACCTGCCGGCCCGCCGTGCGTCCGCCATCGATCCAATGGTCGCCCTGCGTACGGAGTAAGAAGTGGCGGTGGAGGGAATCGGAATTCTGACCCTCACTGATAACGCGTAACTGCTTGATGTGGCGTCGCTTAGCTCAAGACCCAACTTCCCATTTCTACTGTTGAATTGTACCGAAGCTGTACCAGTCGGTATGGCCGACATCACGCAGCAGGTCGATGAACGGTGGGCGGGCAGAAGCAACGGACGAAATTCCGCTGACGGCGTTACTGGAATCCTTACTTCTTCTTCTCCTGACGGTACTTATTGATTAGGCTTTGTACAGCCCTGCGCCCCAAACAGCGCACTTTTTCGCAAGGCTTGGTTGTGTCTTCTCGCTGCTGAAGAAAGTTCACGCCAAAAAACATCGGTTCATATCGAAAGCCTTCTATGGCTGTCTCATCGGGAACATAACTCAATTCCCACAATCCTCCACCGCTCAGCCCGTTGTATTCATAGAGTGGGCTATTGTGATCTGTGTGGGGATACACCGTGACGAAATCTAGCCCAAGGTCAGGATGGTTCTCTTCTTCAATCTTCCCAACAGGCGTGGCTCTCATTTCAAAATTGAGGACGGTAGGATCAATCGGATCGTAGGTTGCAACCTGACCCGGCGCGTCGAAAACGCAAGGGGTCGCCGTCGAAGGGCTCTTTTTCAGGGCTGGAGTCTAATTGGGCTAGTTGCTCCTCATTCAGAATCAGTTCATGCACCTGATTGGTACTCAAGCCCTTGCCGACCAGCTTGATCGAGGTGCCCATCGGGATGGCGACGAGCACCTGAACGGGCTCAGGGAAGATCGGGCCGCGCACAATCGCGTTTGGTTTTAGCTGTTCAATGAGCATGAATTTGCAGATGAAACCAGTCCCGAGTACACAATTCTAAGATGAATCTCGGCACAGACGGCGGGTTCCGGAACACCGATGCTAGGCTATCATAAGCTACGCTGTCTTTTTGGTTACTCCAACCAATGCAGGAGTTGGGTTTTCTGCTAGGAAAGTGCATCGACAATTCTTACCATCGCTAGCGTGTCCTGAGCACAGTAGTCTAGCAGCGCCGCCCGTTTCCGCTGGCGCTCGGCTTCGCTGCAAGCACCGCCAATAAGCGATTCCCAAGCCAGTCCAGCAGCCTGCCCGTCCGCCACTTCCATGCCCTCATACGTCATCTCAGGCACCAACGCCGGGAGTACCGACTTCAGGGAGTACGAGCCACCAAAAGCCGGATGGTACACGTGATTGCGGACGACTGGCAGCAGGTCCCAAAGTCGGCGCTGAATCTTGTTGATCCGCCCCGAGAACTCCGGCAGCCACGAGGCAAGGTCTGAGAGCCGCAGAGATTCGAATTGCTGGTGGTACACGACGATGCTGCCGCGATCACCGAGGGCATCGCAAAGCGCCGAGATGAACGGAAGGCGAGGATCGCTCTCGTCGGTTGCTAAGAATTCGGAATGCTCGGGCGCAGCGCCCGGTTGCCGTTGCAAATGAACCGACCATTGGAACGGCAGTTGGTCGTACGGTCTCATCCCCGGAAATCGCGGGATGCATGGATTTATCGTTTCAAAATCCGCGAAGTAGAACGGGTATCTCAGCCCTTTTAACTCGCCCTTAAGTTCCGCGCCATACCACGGCTTCCCCATTTGAACGCTCGCGCACGCACGACGCAGCCGTTGCGTGAGAGGGTAATTCTCTGGGATGTCGTGAATCGACTGAATGCCGAGAGCGACAAGTTTTGCCACCGTCGCGGCATGGATTCTGGGGAGTCGCAGAATGTGGTCGTCAGGAATCGGGGGATTGCAATGATCAAAAAACTCGCAAGTGAATGGATCGCTGCACTGTCGTCCAGCAGGAATATTGGGAGCCTCAGGCATCGCGAGGACTCGAAATTCTGAGCGAAGTTGAACCGTAAGCTCTGGCTGCAATCTCTCGACTTGCCGGGTGAGGTTCCGGATCCTGAAGAAGCGGCTTGCGTCGATAGGGCCGCCCTCATACACGTAATCTCGACTCACGTGCGCCAGACATGATGATGCCACATCGAATCCCGAGCGGGTCACCACCCGGTGCTGGATTGCAACATCATCGACGTGGTGGTCTTTGACATCGGTTGTCGATTTGACCTCGATCAACCGCCAGCGGTGATCTGGACGACGGTGGAGCACATCGACTCGGACGAAAACGCCCCGGTGCTCGAACGCACCCTCGAAGATCGCAGGGATTTCCGGATTTTCGATTAGCTCCCGAGTCATTCGGATGGCCTGTTCTCGATCCTTGCACTCAACGACTACACCGCCCGGAAACATCTGCCGTGCCAGAAGACCGACCTCTCGCCCTTGGTCGATGATCGACTGATCCGACTCATCCGGCTGCGCCGCCAGTTCGGGCGTGTGAACTGTCAAGTACAGGCGCTTTAGGCACTGCACCCCGGCGACGAATTTTGACTTTGTGATGAGCATCGGAGTTAGGTCGGCTTACTTGAGCACTCCGGAACTCCATAGAATTCCGACTAGCTCCTGCGGCGTTGCGCGGTTCCAGCCCTTATCGACCGACGCTTGGCACATTCTCCATCGGGAGAAGCGCCCATGCGGTCTCGTCCCGCCATTCGAGGATCAAGTCCGACCTGTCGTGCACGACGATCCAGCCAAGCTCTCTGTCTTTCGCAGCAAGCCCGTTGCCGCCGTCTGGTCCGCGCCGGACGTTGATCTCTGGCAGGAAAATGCCATTTAGTCGAAACCTGAATTCGGGTATCGATGGTCGAGGCTCCAATTCGATTCCTTACCTGAAGTATACGGAGGCAGGGTGGGAATTAACTACTGCCATGCAAGTGTTGTAGTTTCGGGTGGCACTTCCGAGCGAAGCCGCAGTCAAGGGCGACCACAGGGAGCCGCGGCAGCGGGCATACCCCTTGACGGCGCCGAGAGCGGAGGGAAATTTCGTTGCCTGTCAATCGTTCAGAGTTGGATCACGGAAAGACCTGGAATCAATCGAAAGTGGCGGACGTTCAGAGTTGCGACAGAATAGCCAAGATGCAACGCTGTGGTGCCAATCAGCAGATCTTCGAAGGCAATGCTTATGCCGCGGGCTGCCTGCTCGCCCTCTACTTTCCCAGCGAGTTGAGCGATTTCGAGTGTTACTGGATGGACTGTCAGGTCACGGCACAGTTCTTCGGTAAAGGCTCGTCTGTGCTCACGGTGAGTATCGCTCTTCGCTCGGTATATGCCGTGAGTCAATTCTACGATGGTCACCGCTGAGAGGCCCGATTCAGTCTCGCCTTGCGATGCCTGTACTCGTTTGAGGATTGCTCGGACACTCTCGCCACCGCGTTCTCCTGCGATGAGGATGCTGGAGTCGAGAATCAGTCCCATGCGGAGAGGTCACGCGGTTTGCGGCTATTAATGATCTCTCTAAGATCGGCGGCGAAGTCAGCATCCATCGTGGGTTCGTAACCCAATTCCTTCGCGTGTGCTTCCGCTAGGGCGATTGATTCAGAGAGTAAACGTCCACGAGGGGCTTCGGCTGAACGCACCACTGCTACGGGGCGCGAGTTTCGCTCAATAATGACTTCGGCTCCAGCGCTCACACGGTCGAGGAGTGAAGCGAAGTCGTTTGCCGCCTCCGAGTCCGAGATGTGGATTATGTCCTTAGCCATAAAATGATTATACACCGTTCATGCGCCCGACGTTTTGGCAGGGCGTTGGCGTTTCTTCTTGACCTTTGCCCATCGAGCTTGGACTGCCTTTCTTGCGAGTTCGCTCCTTTGCTCCGGTGTAAGGGCAAGGCGACCGTAGGGAGCAGCGTAGCGGGCCTGACTCTTGACGGCGGCGAGAGCGGAGGAAATCGAGGGTCTATCGGCTGATGCTGTGACCCACTGCCTGTATGTGTTCATGCACTTGGCTTCGCGCGGATGGCGACTCGATCTTCTGCGCTGAGGGTGCAGACTCACGGCTCGGTTCGATTGCGGATCGGTGGGACACGTCGCGCGACAATTGCTCGGTCAAATGCGTTTTGTCGTTTGTGTAGATTTGCGCATCATAACGTCCACGCGATACCGCCACATATGCCAACCGGCGATTCACGAGTTTTTCTCCGGCCTGCTCCGTGTCCACATGCACTAGCACACGGTCAGCGGTTTGCCCCTGGCTGCTGTGGCTCGTCACGGCATAGCCGTAGTCGAGATGCGGATTCTCTTTGATGTTTAATGAGACTGTGCGGCCCGAGTCGAGGTGCACTTGCAGGTTAGCCGAATCATTCATCTTCTCAATGGTTCCCAACTCGCGGTTCGCAATGTGTTGCTCTCGGTTCGGCGCTGTGAACTGCACGCGGTCGCCTTTGGAGAAGGCCCGCTCCGTTTCACGGTAGAGCGTCACACCCTGCAAGCGGCGCGGATCGTAGCTGATCTTCTCACCACTTTCGCGCCGGACCGTGAGCAGGTTTTCTTTTGCATTGACGCTTTCCACGCGCGAATATTCTCCGGCTTCGATGCCTTGCGTCTTGCTGCCTTTCGTGTAGCGTACGATGTTGCCCGGTTCATATTGCTCGGCCCACTGACGGTCTGCGCCGGTGATCTCCTGGCGTGCGACGAGCACTCTCACGCTTCTCTCCCTGTGGTCCACTTGCCCTATCTTTTGCATTTCCGCGTGGATCATCCGGTTGATTTCCGTGCGCGACTGGTTGTCGGGCGAAACAACGAGTGTTCCTTCCGACTGCTTCGCGTATTCATGGGAGATTGCTTTGAGCCGTTCGTTAGGATCTGCAATTTCATGGACGCGGCTCTGCGTATCGAGCTTCTCGATTGCCTCCTTTACCTCTCCGCGTGAGAGATGCTCCACGACTTCCTTGAGGGCCGGGTCTTTCTGCCGAATGATTTCGTCGAGTCGAGCAGTTTGGATTCCGGCTTCTTGTAGTTGCTCATACGGTGTTCCGGCTTCCACAGCCTGGTGCTGGCGTGTATCACCAACCAGCAAAACGCGGTCGCTATCTTTGAGCCGGTGCAGAAACTCGTTCATCTGCTTTGTACTTGCGAGGCTCGATTCGTCCAGAACGTAAAGGTGTTTTTGTACGCCAGTCTGGTCATGGCCTTGCGCAAGATGCCGTTGCAGCGTACTCGATTCGATTCCGGCCTCTGTGAGTTTTTGTGCTGCTCGTGAAGTTGGGGCGAATCCCTCCACTTTGTAACCCTCTCGCTCGGCAGCTTCACGAACCACAGCTAAAGAAGTCGTTTTCCCGGCGCCTGCGACACCCTCCAGCGCCATGACTTGATCCCGGCTTGCAAGGATTTGCTCGACCGCTACGCGTTGGCTCTGGCTTAAATGAGGATGATGATTATCGATTTCTCGCCGCGTTTCGAAGCTCGCTAACGCCGGGTATTCGTTCTGTCCCTCCCGCATCATCTGGATGGTATCTCGCTCATATCCGATCATCTCTTCGGTCGTAAACGCGCGGCTTGGCCCGCCTGACCGTTTCTCGGCTTCGATGAATTCGCCTGCGCCGACGCGCTTTTCAAACTCCGTGCGAACCTCTGTGAATGTCGCGTCTCCCATCGAACGTCTCAACGCATCTCGCAATAGCTCACGTTCATCCACGACTGCCTCGCGTTCCAGATTCCGTTCCTTCGAGAATGTCATCGCCGATTGAACGATTCGGTGAGGCGCTTCCTGCTCGATGTCGCGCGCCGTTTCTTTGACAGCCCGGACTACGCGATCCGGCTGATTGCCGAAAGCCTCCGCTATCTCTCGATGTCGCTGCTGCACCTCGTCGTGCGACAGATTGAGCTTGCTCTCACGTGTTTTGTGCGCCGCAATTTGCGCCGCGTCTGCTCCTCGCTGTTTCTCTTTCTTGAGGTGCTCCTTGATCTGCCGGCGACGCGGGCTCGATGCCACAAGGTATTCTTCGGTGTAGCCTTTGATTTCTGGCTGCCCACTCTTCCCACGTTCGATCCCGTAGCCGAGTGTTTTGAGCTGCGCGGCTAATTCAGAGCGGTACACCGCCGTCGCATATTGCTGCGTTTTGTAGAGTTCACGTGGTTGCAGGGCATAGGCTTCGCCCTCTTCGGTCTCCGTAAGATTGAAGAAGACGACATGCGTATGCAGCTGCGGTGCGGCATAACCGTCTACCGGCCTGGCGCTATCGTGCTCGAATTTTGCGGCCACCCATTTGCCGGTTGTTTCTGCCGGAAGATTCCCGTCGATGCGCGCCTGGACATACCGCTCCAATTCATCGAGTGCAATGCCAACGCTTTCTCGATGTGCCTCCCGTACGCGTTCATCTCCGCCCACAAGGGCAGTCAGCGACACGCTCTTCGGTGCCGAAAACGTTGCATCCCATCCCGCGCGGTGCTCCATCGGACTTACCTTCCGACCGTGCCTGTTTACGTATTCCCGCGCTGTTTGATGGCGCACCAGCTGCTCGCCACTCATCGGGTGTTGGCCTTCAGAGAGCCTCCGAAAATGTTCCTCGCGCACTTCTCCGCGCAATCCCCATTGCCCGGCGAGCCTGCCGTGCCATTCACCGCGTATCTGGTCGCCTTGCGTGTAGTAGTTTTCTCGCGCGTTGGAAAACTCCTCCGCGTGATACGCCTGGGCCTGGCTCGCACTCAGTGGATTGGAGATGGTTAGCATCGTGCTGGCCTACCGGAAGAAGTGTCCTGGTTCTGCTCGGTTGCGCCGTAATTCTTGCTCAGGGGACTGCTTCCCATCCTGCGACGCGAGTTTCTGTTCTAAAGTGCTGTTTGCTCCCGCCGCCGCTGCCGCAGTCTTGCGCTCTTCCTTTCGTGGCATCTCCATCGGCCGTTGGATGAATGAAGGATGGCTGTCTGGCAGTTCGACGATGGAGAAGCTCATTCCCACAACGAGATTCCTGTGTTTCAGATACCCATGCAGTGGCTGGAGCCCGGTGATCTCGCTCGGTATCACCAGCGGTTCACGTTGCCGTTGGAGATTCTGGGTCTCCGAGTTCCGGCTTCGCCCCCATCGCCCGCCCGACCGGCTCTCGGTCAACCGCTCCGTCTCAATCTCACCAATAGCGTCCGAAATCCATCGCGCCGCGTTCGGTTCGCTCGTAGCAAGAAAGATTTTCGTGGCTGGCTGCGAGAGCATGGCCTCGGCTTCGTGGCCGTAGCGCGTCTCTAGCTGGCTCCGTCCTTGGAAGCCAAGTACAACAGGATTATTCGATTTGCGGTTTTCCGTAACCGCTGTGTGCAGTTGTGGGAGTCTTTGTAAGCTCGCCAGTTCATCCAGGACGAACCACACGGGACGAGGACCTGTCTGGCCATAATTCATCAGCCGCAACACCAGCGTGTCCAGCCACAAGCTCGTGAGGGGAACGAGCCGTTCCCGCGTCGCCGGCGTGCTGGTAAGGAAGAGCCACCCCTTGCGCTCGTTCGCCCACGCCGCCGCGCTCCAACGCTTCGGTGTATCGGCTTCTTTCGGAAGCAGCTTCAGACTTTCCGCTACCATGTTTAGCGACGCCAGTACGCCGCTCCGCTGTGCGGGGGCCTGCCGATCGATCATGGCCGCGTACTCCGTGCCTTTCACTCGGTAGTCGATCTCCGCTTCGTGGCACATCCACCAAGCCAACTCCTCGGGTGTCGGCCTAAAAGTCAGCAGGTGCGCGAAGATTTTCCTCGGGCCTTCGGTGAAGAAGGCATTCTCGTTGGGCCGATGGGGGAACAACGAAGCGGCCAGCGTGGAAGACTCCGTAACGTGTGTCAGTTCGTCGGAGGGACTCCAGTAGGGCATGCGATGGTCAATAGGATTCAGGATGATGTCACCCCGTTCGGGCTTGTAGAACTTCGGCGTGTATTCGAGCGCGGGATCGTAGACGATGGCGGTGTCGCCACGCGCTTCCACTTGCAGAAGGATTTGCCGTATCAACGTGCTCTTGCCCATCCCTGTATCGCCCATAATAAGGATGTGGCTCGATTCGACGGCACGGGGCAGAACCAGCCGTTGCACCTTGCCGAATGCTTTCTGGATCAATGTTTGTTCTGTCAGCTCAAAGCCGATTCCATCGGAACGATTCCTGCGGTTAAATTTCCGGGCGGTCACAAGTTCTGGTCCCTTGAGCCTTCGTCCTTCTTTCCGCTCGCGAGCTCGCCGGGAATCCTTCGGGATTGCCAACGCAAGAGCCACAAGGAAAACAACGACACCTCCCAGCAGCCCTGGCTTTATGAAGTCCAGGAAGGTTTCGTCTCGATAGATCCACTGGCCCAAGAAGTCATGTAACCTTGCGCTGTCCCACAGCACCTTTTGTATGACAAGCCGCACGTCGCCGATCGCCACAGCTTCAGGCGTGAGTGCAAGCGCAGTCTCGCCGGTCCCGGTCTTTACCTCGATGACCTCCTCGTCGAGCGCCCAATGGCTTCCTTTCTTACCCACGGCGCTCACCGTCCAATAGCTGTCGGTCCTTGAGAACTTCACCAGGCTTCGGAGGCCGCTGCGGATGTAGGTCGTCACATAGAAGCGTTCTAAGGGTGTCCACACTTCGGCGTAGCGGTAGACGCAAATTCCCACCATGCTGGCCAGCGCCAAAAACGCCGCTGTCCACGTCCACACCGACCTGCGATTCTGCCACTGGCCCGCGTATGAGTTCCGGCCCCATTGTTGCTTCACGACCTACCTCCGGTTGGGACTTCCGCGAATCGTTCCTGCGCTCTCTCGAATCGCTCTCCATCGGCCCGCTCGATCAACCGGTCCAGTTCCTCGGTTGTCAGCACTGCCCCCTGAGCGAGCTTAAACAGTGCATTCAACAAAATCGTCCGCAGCGCCATCACTTCCGCAAGCAGAGTCCGTTCGGTGGCAAGGGGCCTTGTCTCTTCAGTGGTGTTTGCTTGCGCCAAGAGCACCTCACGGCACCATTCGCCCAGCGTCAAACCGTCACGCTCGGCGACAGCGACAAGCTGTTCGTACTCGCTCTCGGTCATCTTCGAACCAACGGTTCGATTGCGCAGTTGATCGGCAGGCATGTCGAGGACCTCCTGGCCACGAACTTTGAAGAAAGCCATTCGCTCTAACTTGAGCGAACAAAATAAAGAAGTTAACGCGGAGCGCCGGAAATTGACCGGGCGCACCGGCAATTTGCTAACTCGCGCCGCCTGAGCACGTTAACCAACAGCGCCGCGCGGCGCTCTGCAGCACCCAACATGGGGTGGCGTGTCCGCAAAACTCCCGGTGCCGAAGGCACCGCTCTTCTCTTGGTCGGCCAAAAGCGCCCTCGGCGGGGCCGCATCTGGCTACCATGACGATGCTGAAGAGCATCACAGCTCACCGTACTCCAAGGTCAGCGAGTCCCAGGCCATCCGGATTTCCGGCAGCTCCCACGCCTCGCGAAACAGCGCTTGGACAGACTTCCACTCCTTCTCGGAGAGGCCGAACGTGATGCCATTGTGGTGGGCGCGGAACCAGTAGTCCTTCCCTTTGCCCTCTTCGGACGCCGCGACATAGCCAAGGAAATGCCCGCCCTCCCAACGGCGGGTGGGGCTGTCCGGGGCAAGTGCGGCCAGCATGGCGCGAAATTCCGTAATCTTCGGATAGCCACTGATCGGGTACATCGGGCCTCGTGGACCAGGGAAACTTAAGAGCAAGTAAAGGTCGTTGCTCTCTCCCCGATTGAACGAGAGCGTGAAGTCGCCTTCTTTGATGGATGGAATCGGCGGCTAACTCGAAATACGTATCAACACGGTTGGATTGAAACCCGGCCGTCGAAAAAGCAGGACCTCGTATTTGTCTATCGCTGGCGGGAACGCAAGTCCGACGGCGGCTATACAAAACGATCTGAAGTGATTGGTCCCGTCTCAATGCTCAAAACCGAAGCCAATGCGTGGCGGGCCATCGAGCATCGCAAGCTTGATGTGAACTCTGATCATCCTCAAGGACAGGCGGTCACCATCGGTATGCTGGTGAGCCGATACCTCGAAACAGAGCTTCCCGAGCTGCGGCACTCGACCGCCAATGGATACAGGTCATACCTCAATCACCAGATCAAACCGCGGTGGGGCGACTACCCGATTTCCAAGGTAAAGCCCTTCGCCGTGGAGCAGTGGTTGAAGGGGCTTGACCTGGCTTCAAGAACCAGAGGGCATCTCCACAATCTCATGCGCGTGCTTTGGAACTGCGCCATGCGTTGGGAGCTCACCGAGATCGGCGAGAATCCCATGAAGCTCGTGCGGGTCCGCGGCACGAGCAAGCGGCAGCGTGAACCGAAGGTTTTGAGCGTCACACAATTCCGTCTCTTACTCGGAGAACTCGATGAACCCTTCCGCACGATGGTCATCCTCGATCTCGCCACGGGGCTCCGCTGCAGCGAGCTCTTCGCGCTCAAGTGGTGCGACGTGCTTTGGGATGACCTCACACTCCTCGTGCGGCGAGGTATCGTCACCGGCGTAGTAAGCGACGTCAAAACCAAATACTCCAATGCAGGCATCCCGCTCGATCCCGCATTGGCCGAGGTGCTGTTGAATTGGCGACGTAAGACGCGTTTCAAAAATCCCGAGGACTGGGTATTTGCAAGCCCGTACGTGGCAGGCAAGTTGCCCTGGTATCCCTGGGGAGTGGAGCGGCGTCATCTCATTCCCGCAGGCATTCGTTGCGGCATAGGACGTATCGGCTGGCATTCGTTCAGGCACACTTTCAGAACTCTGCTCGATGAAACCGGAGCTCCGATGAAAGTGCAGCAGGAACTCATGCGCCACGCCGACATCCGTACCACGATGAACGTCTACGGCAAAGCCATGGACGAAAGCAAGCGCGCGGCGCACGGCAAAGTCGTGAGCCTCGTTTTGCCTTCGAAAGTGGCTTAGTGCCCCTTAGTGCCCCTTGAAGTTTTTGCTATCGGATTGAAAAGAAAGAAGTAAGTTGGTGGAGCCGATGGGATTCGAACCCACGACCTCCTCGATGCCATCGAGGCGCGCTCCCAACTGCGCCACGGCCCCACCGAAGGAGTGCCTAAGTTTATCACAGCTGGCGAAAGACAGTCTTGCGTCTTCCTTTCAGGCTTTTCCAAACCTTATCATTTTCATTCGGAGATGCTGTGGCTTCGCCGCCGTGGGTTTGAGGAAAAGGAATGAGCCTTCCCATTGCAACTCAAAGATTTGTCAAAGGAACTCTGCTTCTTCTTATTGCAGCGTATGCGGGCGACTACGTGTGGTTTCGCGTGCGGCTTATCCATCCGAAACCGGCCGATCCTTTGGAATCCTTCACCGTCCCGCGCATTCTGGCCATTCCGGAAAACAGCGGAAAGACCGGCTACGAAATCGACCAGCAAAACCCGGAGCAGACCTTCACCTGTGTCCACTCCGTGTTTCCGCACGGAGGCTTCGCGCCCTGCTGGTACGTCAGGCCGCGCATCAGCCGGCCAATTCCCATGTGATAGCGAGAAGCTTCACGCTGCCGCGGTATGCTTCTTCACCAGCTGTGGCAGCTCGCGCTGATTAATGGCGCGATACGAGCGGACTACCTCGTCGGTGGACAGCTCTACAATCTTCCCTGAGCCGGACGGCTCGGCGCGCAGCAACACGTCGTCCATGGACAATACCCCGGCGGCCTGGCCAGCTGCATCAACGACCGGCAAGCGGCGCACTTTTCCTTCCCGCATAGTGAGCAAGGCCACGTGGATTTCATCTTCGGGCGAACCAGCGGACAACTTGCTCTCCGTCACTTCGCCCACGCTGACTTCAGCTGCCAGTTTGTTTCTCGTCCCGAGCGCGATGCAGATGTCCCGGTCGGTGATCACCCCACACACTTTGTTGTCGGCTCCCGTGATTGGCAGGAAGCCGCAGTTTCCCTTCCACATCAATTCCGCGGCTTGACCGAGGTTGGTTTCTCTACGGCACGTGTATGGCGTGCCCATCATGACTTCTTTCACTTTCATGGTTTTCCCCCTCGCATTCGTTTACTTCCGTGCTGACTGCTATGTGCACAACTTCCACTGAGCAGGGCGCATCCATCGCTAGCGTTTCCGAAACGCTCCCCATCGCCCAGCGGTCGAATCCTCGCCGGCCATGCGAACCAAGCACAATCAGGTCCGCGTTCCATTCCTCTGCTGTTTCCAGGATCGTTTTTGCCGGCGCATCACGGTCGACCGGCACTTCAATAGTTACCGTGAGGCTTGTTCTCGACAGAATTTCCTTTGCTTGCGTGACGGCTGCATTTGCGGCGTCCAGAGCGGATTGATGCAACTCCTCGACTTGCGTGCGTTGAAAGTACGGATATTCGCCGAGCCACAAAGCAAACTCAGGAACGGAGATAATTTTGATATCCGTATCCCGCGGCCAAGCCTCGCTGGCGACTGCTTTCACGGCTGCCTTTGCAAACTCCGATCCGTCGGTTGCCACAAGAATTCTTTTCCGGTGATCATCGGTCGCGGTCTCCTTCCTCGGCGCCCTCACTATCTCTACCGAGCATTTCGAGTGACGCAGTACCGTACGCACCGTACTCCCCAGGGCCAGGCGTTCCAGCACGTTCAAGCCGTGCGAACCTACCACCACCAAATCTGATCGCCACTCCTCGGCACAACGGCTGATCGTTTTGCGCGGGTTTCCAAGAGCAACCTTGGTCTCTGTCTCCCAGCCAGCGGCTCGGAACTTCTCTGCCGCTTCTTCGAGAAGTTTTCCTGCTGCTATCTTGGTTTCCTCAAGGAGCAGCGGCGTTCGTGTAAAGAAGAAAGGATCTAATACCGTGAGAAGGCAAAAGCGCGTTCCCGGTGCCCATGACCGTTCCAACGCCTCTTGCAGAACGATTTCGGACCCTTTCGAACCATCGATTGCAACCAGGATTCTCATTTCCCACCCCGCTTGCGGTTCCCGTCTTGTATGCTGCCTTTTGTCTTGGCCATCTACAGCATCGGCGTGCGGACTTCCTATAACCTTGCTCCGGTCTAAGGAGGGTCTTGAGTCATGGACTCAGCCAATACCGGGGGACTGCTCGAAAACCCGCATTTAGACCGAGAGCACGATGACCAGGGCACGCTCGAGGCCGAACCGGAGGGTTTTTGGTTCCCAGCAACGGATTCATAGGCAAAGGGATAGTTTTGTGACGTCGGGCACAGCGCTCGACACGTGTGCCATTAACCTGGGTCTGCGTGTTTCCGCCCAGCGTTGCGCGACGCTGAGGGGAGCAAGGATCAGTTCTTTGCGGGCTCTCTTGGAGGGATTTCAGCGTAGCCCGGCACTGCTTCTTTCAGGTTGGTTTCCACGTTCGGGTTCACGTCGCCAATCGCCCAGCGGATTCCGCCGCCCAGCAGTTTTGTGAAAAACTCATTCTTCCAATTCTCCGGACGATCTCCGATCGCCGTGTAGAAGACACGCCCCCGGCCGTACATTCGCGCCCATGTGACCGGGTAGGGCGCGCGCTCGTAGCACGCTCCGTGCATGCCCTTGGTGTCCAGTGTCAGAATCACGTGCAAGTCGCTTTGAAAATCTTTCAGCGAATACCACTCTTCCTTGAGACTGACCGGCGAGCTCACGCCTTCGAGTCCGGGAAATTTCGGATCGTTCACGATCAGACTGGCATCCTGCAGCCGCGGATTGCTCCCGTGAATGATGAACTCTGCCCCCAACATCTTCAAGTAAGGATCCTGCTGTTCGCCATGCGCGATGTAGCGGTTCGAGAGGTCCTTTGGGTCCGGCTGCGGATGAAACGTGTCTGCCGCCGCGTGGATACCTACGAAACCCATCCCATTGTGTATCGCCTCCAACAGGTTTTGTTTTCCTTCCGCCGACATCGGGGGCTTGCCGTCGGTGCCCAGCGTCGTCAGGTCGCCCGTGGTGTAAAAAACTAACGCCGAGTAGTCATGAAATTTCTTCTCGTCGAAAATCCTTCCGTCCTTCGTCACGCCCACGTGAAATCCGTTCTCGTCGCCGAGAGTAGTGATCGTGTCATCCATCAGGCTGGGCTTTCCATCGATGCGCTTGACCACCTCGTGTTCAAAGCCCGAGGATTTCGTAAACACCAGTACGGATTTTGCCGGCGCGGCGGGCAGGCGCTTCGCAAGCGCCAGTCCCGCGCTTGTCACCGCCGCCGCACGAAGAAATTCCCTGCGTCCTGTGGTTGTGCTCATGGTTTTCTCTTTCAGTGATATCCTTCTGGGTGCAGGCAGCCGGGAAACTTCTCAAACACATAATCTCCCGTCCAGCCCAGTTCCCGCATGCCCACTTCCGAGGAATAGTAGGCTCCGCTGACCCAGCCTTTTAGATTCTCGAAGTGACCGTAAAGCGAAGGCTGTTTCTTGCCGGCGTCTGTTTCCAGAGTTTTCGGGCTCTCCGCTTTCGTCGACACATCGCTCAACAACGCATCTTTTTGTTCCTCGTCGAGTGCCGGGAAGCGCCTGCCGAATCGCTTCTGAGCTTCCGCGTCAAGCGCCGTCAGAGATTCCAGGAATTTGTGCTGGCTCTCCGGCTTGTCCACGCTGAGCAAAAGGTCAATGAAGCGGCTCACCTGCGCCTTGGTCGAACCTGGCACAACGCTTTCCGCAATCGCGGTCAGAGTTTCATTTTGTGACGAACTGAGGAAAGCAGGCTTCGAATTAGCAGCGCCAAGCTTCTCGACCTCATCCAGAGCTGCTTTACCGCTCAGCAGCCCATAAATAGGATGAGAATTCGCCACCAGCGGCCACGCCGCCCCTGCTCCGGCCAGCAGGGCCTGCACGATCATCCGCCGCGTGAACCGCGTGATCTCGGCAGCCCCGCTGCCGATCACGAGCAGATTCTTTTCCTTGTTCATCGCCCACCCTTCGTTCGAACCCGCGCGCCGATAGTAACATCCGCACCCCAGCTGGCCAAATAGTCTCGAAGAGGATTCGGAAGCCCGGTTTCCCGATTATCTTACAAAGCCGACACTGGCCGGGCCAAACATCGTCATGTACGATCCTATGCGATGAAAATGATTTGGCGACGCTGGCGTTTGTGGCCGGGTGTCTCGCCGTGGCTTTCCGCGCGGCCGCAATGCGGTATTCCCGCTGGAACCACGCCGAGCAATGCGGGTCTCGATCCCGTGTTTCAGCCTTGGGCTGTTTTACGCGGCTGACACTGACCGGGATGTCATACCGAGGTCAAGAAAACGGTAATAAGCAGACCCGACCCCAGGCTTCCGAGTGTTAATCGGAAGGTGACTCCTTGTCATCTGCCTTGATTGACCGGTCGGCAGCCCGCTTGTTAGCATGCGTCTCTCAGTGAGACCGAATGCCGAGAAACACCACCGCCTTTACGACGTCATTGTTGTAGGCTCCGGCGCTTCTGGCGGGTGGGCGTGCAAACGGCTGGCGGAAGCCGGATTGCACGTAGCTCTCCTCGAAGCCGGCAAAGCTCAGTCCGACGAGAATTTCACCGAGCACAAGCCCCCGTTCGAGCTGAAATATCGCGACATGGCTCCGGAAGTCGTGCGCAAGACTCGTCCGATCCAGTCCAGATTCGCTTGCAGCGAATACAACGCCGACTGGTTCATCAACGACCTGGATGAACCGTACACTACCCCTCCCGACCAGCCTTTTCTTTGGATGGGCCGCCTGCGCATTACCGGTGGGCGGACCAACGTTTGGGGCCGGCTCAGCCTGCGCTACAGCGATTGGGATTTCAAGGCGGCTTCTCACGACGGCTATGGGGAAGATTGGCCGCTCGGATATACAGATATCGAGCCGTACTACGATCTTGTCGAAAGATACGTCGGTATTTCTGGAAGCGCGGAGGGCATCGATTTTCTTCCCGACGGTCGATTCCAGCCGCCGGTTCCGCTCACCTGCCAGGAGACGCTCTTCCGCGAGCGCGTGCGTGAAAAGCTCGGCCGCGTGGTCATGCCCGCGCGTGTCGCAAATCTGACCCAGCCTTTGCACGGTCGCGGCCCTTGCCACTTTTGCGGTCCTTGCGAACGTGGCTGCATGACCCATTCTTACTTTAACTCGGCGTTCACGACCGTCGCCGACGCTCTAGCGTCCGGAAAATGCACGCTCATTTCGAACGCTATGGTCTACAAAGTTCTCATGCATCCGGACCACAACCGTGCGCGGGGCGTTCTTTATATCGATCGAAATACGCGGCAGCCTAACGAAGTTTATTCCCGCGCGGTCATTCTTTGCGCGCAAGCGCAGGAGTCGGTCCGCATTCTGCTCAACTCGGCGACGCGCGAATACCCGAATGGGCTCGCGAATTCGAGCGGTGTGCTCGGGCATTACCTGACCGCGCACGTTCGCAGCGGCGGGGGCAGCGGTGAGTTTCCTTCCTTCGCGTTAAAGCCGGCTCCGGAAGGCGGCGGACCTCACAAACCGATGGGCGTCTACATCGCACGCTTCCGCAACCTACCCAACACTCCCCCGTACAAGAAATTTCTCCGCGGTTACGGTTATGAAGGCGGGTCTCACACCGGCTTCCATTTGGGCGCTCCTGGTTTCGGTGAGGCCTACAAGAAAGCTGTGCTCGAGCCGCGCACGACCATCGAAATCACGGGTTTTGGCGAAGTCCTGCCGCGCTGGGAAAATTTCGTCCAACTCGATTCGCAGGTGAAAGACATCTACGGAATCCCGGTCCTGAAAATTCACATGTCTGACGGCGAAAACGAGCGCGCCATGATCCAGGATATGGGCGATTCGGCCGGCGAAATGCTCGAAGCTGCCGGGGCAAAGAACATTCGCACTTACGCGCATCCGTCCGCGCCGCGCTGGGCGCTGCACGAAGCCGGGATCGCCCGCATGGGCTCTGACCCGAAGAAATCCGTGCTCAATCCGTTTCAGCAAACCCACGACATCCAGAATCTCTTTGTCATGGACGCGTCCAGCTTTGTCTCGAATCCTTGCCAGAACCCCACCCTCACTATCATGGCACTCTGCGTCCGTTCGTGTGACTATCTCATCTCGGAATTCAAGCGCAGCGCCTTCTGAAAGCGCGGCGAAACCGCGTGCAGGCGAGAGGGCGGGTTTGTGTTGAAATTCTTGAGGAAGCTTGCCTTCGAAACTAATCTGTCGGATCGCTCCAGGAGCCGCGTTTCGGTTTCTCTGCCGGTTGGGACTATCCCTCTTGCTTAACCGCTTCCTTCTTCGCCTCGTCCATCCAGCGTTCCAGCACAATCCGCGAGGCCTGGTCAAACTCCTGAAAGACCACGCCCGCGCCCATATTCATTTGCGAGTATACGATTTTCGCTTTGGCCTGGAAAAAATCATTGCCCGCCGAGATTTTCACCAGCACAGAAGTTCCCATAGGGAACGGGTTCATCATGTCCAGATAACAGCCGCCCATGCTCAGCTCGCTTACGCGCGAGGCGATACGCACGTCGGCTCTCTGCTCGATCAGCTCCGCGCTTGCGATAAATGAATACCTGGGCCCACGGCGTCTGTCTTTGTACTCCACATTTGCCTCCGCTGAACAACCGCAGTTTCGACGCACGTCCACTTATTTCAAGAGTACTGCGATTCACCCCGCACCTTAGCATCGTCGTGCTGCAACGTTCACCAACCAGCAATAGCCCGCGCGTTTGAGGATCACGCCTGCTCCTACACCCTCCACATCAATGTCAGGGCGGGCATGTCCCGCTCCGGCCGTCTCTCTACTGATTTCTCGCGCTATCATTTCGCCATATGCAAGATCGCAAGCGGGCTCGTGAACTTGCCGCCGAGTTCAGCCGCAAGGACGATCCCACCGGATGGTTTGACGTTCTCTACCGCGAAGCCGAGGAAGGGAAGAGCACTGTACCTTGGGCGGACTACCATCCCACGCCTGTCATCGGTTTCTGGATGCAGTATCCGCAACAAGCCGCCGGAAAATCCGCGTTGGTCGCTGGCTGCGGGCTCGGCGCCGCCGCCGCGCAACACGCCAGGTGGGGTTTTTGCACTACCGGGTTCGACATTTCCGAGACCGCCATTCGCAATGCCCGAAAGCGCTTCCCCCCATTTCCGAGTGGACTATCAGACCGCCGATCTGCCGCATCCTCCCGCGCCTTGGCGCGGCCAGTTCGATTTTGTTTTCGAAACGAACACGCTCCAGGTCTTGCCCGCCGCGCTTCGTCCTGAGGCCACGAGAAACATCGCCGCGTTTCTCCGCCCGGGCGGCCATCTGCTCCTGATCGCGCGCCACCGCGAAGCTTCTGATCCCGAAGGTGAAATGCCCTGGCCCTCACGCGTGCGGAAATTTCCGCCCTCACCGCTCACGGTCTCGAGAAAATCTTGTTCGACATTCTTCCTGATGTCAGCGAGCCGGACGTCCGCCGTTTTCGCGTCCTTTTCCGCCGGCCGTGATTTGCGCGCTCCTCCTCAGTGCAGTGCCGCTTCTACGCTCAGAAATGCCATCACCGCCGCAACAAACTCATCCGACTTCTCAATCGGAGGCACATGTCCGCACTTGTCGAAAGTGATTAGCTTCGCCCCAGCAATTCCCGCCGCGTAGCGTTCCCCGGCCGCGATCGGAAGTAGTTTGTCCTGTTTCCCCCACACCACCAGCGTCGGCGTTTTGATCTTCCCAATGCGGGCGTCCAACCTTTCCGTAGCGATCATCGGATTCCCCAGAAAACTCCGCACCGTGTACGCGTCGTGTGTCGCCAGCTTGTCCGTGAAAATCTTCCGCAGGGCATCCTCATTCAGCCAGCTCGTATCGTAAAACACGGCTTCCATCACTCCGCGCATCGTCGCCAGAGAACTTGGATTCAGATTCGGAATCGGCGTGTCCTGCTTCAACCCGGCCGCGTCCACCAGCACCAGCTTCTCCATCGGAATCAGGTGCGCTCCGTCGGCCAATTCCACCGCGTACAGCGCGGAGATCCACCCGCCCAGCGATTCGCCCACCAAGCTCACCTTCTCTACCTTCAACTGCCGCAAAAACTCATTCAGAAAATCCACATACGTCTGCACGCTGTAGTCCAGCAGCGGTTTGTCTGATTTTCCAAACCCGACTTGGTCGGGCACGAGCAACCGGTATTTCTGCGCCAGGGGCTCCAGAACCGGCAGCCAGTCCTCCTTGCGGCTCCCCAGCCCGTGCACCAACACGACCACCGGTCCCGAGCCGACATCCCAATAATGAATGGACTGCCCAAAGACCACGATGGTTTTGTCCGTCGGCTGGCCGGCAGTCTGGGCATTCAGCGGGGCCACGTTTTCCGCGGTCACGCCAGCCCCGACAACAAAGACCGCCAGCAGCAAGACCAACCTGGATACGGTGAACCCGTACTCTCGCTCTCTCCGCATGTTCCCTCCGGCTACTTCCGCGCCCTCTTTAACACACGCACGGCCCGAAAACCACTCCCCGCCCTGCTCGCCTGCTCGCTGCTCGGCCTGCTCGGAGAAAATACTTTGGGCCGTCATCGCCGGAGCAAGCACGCAGTGCCGGCCGTTTCGGTGCCCTATTCCCCAGTCTTTATCCCCCCGTCCCCTGAGCCCTGCTCCACGATGTGTGCTACATTGCGGCCATGCGCGTGCAAACTATTTTCTTCGGCAGCGCCTTCGGTCTCGCCGTCGGCTCCAACGAAAAGGAACCCGCCCCGCGTTTTTCCGCCACCACGACGACCGGCGAAAAGTTCACCAATCGGACCATCCAGGGCAAGGTAGCTCTGTTTGAATTCTGGACCACTTGGTGCGGCTACTGCGCGGACGAAGCCGCCTTCGTCGACAAGATCGGCAAGGAACTCGCCGCCAAAGGGCTCATTCTTCTCGCTATCGACGTCGGTGAATCCAAGAAAACGGTCAAGAAATACCTCGAACAGCACCCGCGCGATTGCAAAATCGTGCTGATGGAAGACACCAACCTTGCGGCCATGTATCAGGCCACCGTCTATCCCCATTTACGTGGTGATTGACCGCGACGGCTTCATCGCCGGAACCCAGCGCGGCGCCGGTGGCGAGGAAGCGCTTCGCCGGCTCATTGCCCGCGCCGGCGTCGAGTCTCCCGAGAATTCAGACTCGGACGCCGCTTCCAGGCAGGCCTGCGTTCAGCACGAAAACCGGGAACCAAAAGACAATAAACTAAATCCAAAAGCAGAAAACTGAGGACCTAGAACTGACGACCATCCGCCCGCACCAGGGTTACTTCCTCTTGTCCTCGGCCGCCCTTCGCCGCGGCCGCGACGCCATCCGCCCCGCCAGTGATAGCAGCAACTCGCGTTCCTGTTCATTCATTCTCGCCAGGAATTGCCGCAGCCGCTTGAGGTGGTGCGAATCGCGCCCGGAATTTCCCCACAACTCGCGGTTATGATTGCCGGAAAGTTTCAACGGCTTGGGCGGCTCTTCGCCGTCGTAGAGAATCTGGTAAAGCGGAATCTTCAGAGCGCTGGCCCACTTTTCCAGCGTTTCCACACCCGGAATCGTGTGCCCGTTCTCCACGCGGGATACATAGGGCTGCACCAGCCCCGTGGACTCTGCGATTTCCATCTGACTCATCTTTTTTGCTTCACGAATTTCCCTTAACTTCTGACCGATGAGCATACCGGCAGCCTACAACATGCTGGCACCGGTAGTAAATTAGGTATCTCCCCCGAAGCCATTCACCCCCTTTCGACTAGCCTCCCCCGCTTAGCTTGCGCCCCGGGGGGCAGCCGGCCAGGAAGCCGAGGAAAAGAAAAGGTCAGGAAAAGGTAAGGAATCAAGGGGATAGGGCAAAAGTCATCCCCGGCGACGCATCGCATTTATCGCAGAGTTGTTCCCGGCTTTGCACCTTTTACGCAACGGCTTGGAATTTCTTCACCAGTTTCGCGGTCCAGACGAGCAACGGCGTGCTGTCGATCAAAACGTGCATTTCGGTTTGAAGGGAGGCCGTTGTGAACAAGATTTCTGCCAATTTCCCCCGGCAACTCGGACGTTTTCTGGCCAAGAGTGTCCTCCGGCTTGTTCTTTGTTCTTCGCTGGTGTTCCTGGCGGCTGGCCAAGCCTTCGCCCAGTACGGTGGCGGCGGGACCGGAGGGGGCGGCACCTACATGGCGCCCAAGGGCGGTTACGGCTCCGCGACTGGCGCTGCCATCGGAGCAGGAGCCGCTGCTGGCGTGGGCACTCTCTTTCTTGCATTGCATTACCGCGGTCGCATGAGCGGCTGCGTTCAACCTGCCGACGACGGCCTGCGTCTGCTCGACGAAAAGAACGACAAATCCTACGCACTGGTTCCCGGTGACGTGTATCTAAAGCCCGGCCAGCGTGTGCTGCTCAAGGGCAAGACCTCCAAGAACGATGGCGGTACGGAGACGTTCACGGCCAAGAAGCTCGTGAAGGATCTCGGCCCTTGCAGTGCCTCGCCGTCGGCATCCGCGGGTTTGCCGAGCTCGACCAGCCCGGCACAACGGTAACTGCCGCATCGCTGTTTGTTGTCCTTGCTTCAGGGGCGCAGCGTGATGCTGCGCCCCGGGAACGATGGTGTCGTTCCCCTTACCTTCGGCCGCCAATGTCACGAGTGAGGGGAGCGCAAGGAAACTCAGCTATCTGATTCTCATGTGTTCCCTGCAACCCCTGATCTCCCTTTCTCTGCTCTTCTCTTCCTCACCTCGGCTTCTCGCCTTCGACCGGCGCGGCCGTCGGCTTCGCTTCAGGATTCGCCGAGAGGTTCGCGCGCGCTCCGGCTCGGATCAGTTCCGTCTCGCCGGGGCCCTGGAAGAACGTGAATCCCGGACGTCCCTTCCAAGCCTGTGGCCCGCCCAAGCGGATCCCGTGCTCGAGCGTCACGTCGTGGATTCGCGTGACCAGCGCTTCATAGTCCTTCTCGCCCTGCCGATGCCCGGAGAAATTTCCCAGGTCTGTGCTCGCCGCGAAAATCACATCGATCCCCGGCACCGACGCAATCTTTTCCGCGTTTTCCACGCCGATGGGCGTCTCAATCATAATCACCACCACCATATTGTCATTGGCGATCTGACGATAGTCGCTTCCCCACAGGGCGCCGTACTGCCCGTTGCCCTGGCTGCGCCGGCCTTCTGGCGGATATTTGGACCACTTTACGGCGGCCTGCGCCTTTTCCACGGTGTCCACGGTAGGAACGATGATTCCGACCGCGCCAATGTCGGTCGCTTTCTGAATGTCGCCCTCAGTCGCGTCCGGCACGCGGATAAATGGCATCGCCGAAGCCCCTCGGCAGGCCCAAATCATTTTCGCCACATCCCCATAGGTCAAAGGGCTGTGCTGCATCTCGATCCACAGAAAATCGTATCCGGCGTTGGCCATCGCGCAGTAAATGTTGGGGTCTGGAGAAAAAACCGTGGCGCCAACAATCGTCTTGCCTTCACGAAGTTTCTGCTTCGCCGTGTTGAAAATCCGCACCGACGCCTTTTGCTGCTGCACTTGCGCTTCTCCCCGTGCCAGGCAGCATAAAAGCGCAGCACAGGACATTGCCACACAAATCGTCGCGAGCGAGGAACACCGTTTTGCCATCGGCCTTCTCCTTGGGCGTTTCCTTCGGCGGAAGCACCGGCCTCGGACTGGCCGAATGATATCACTCCGGGTACTGGCTTGTGTCTCGCCGCGGAGGAATAGCGCATAAAGTGTATAAATCCGCCTAGGCTAAGGGGTGGACAGGGAGCCCAACCTGTGATTCAATCCTGCCTGTCGGGCCCAGTCATTCCAGGTCGCAATTAGCCATGTCCCAGCAATTCGACATCTGCAAGATGGAAAGCGACGGCAGCCTTCGCCTGATCGAAGGAGCGGGCGATGTGGAACGCGCCAGAGCCCGTGTGAAGAAGCTTGCCGCATTTTCGCCCGGTGAATACATCATCGCCAACCGACAGACGGGCGAAAGGATTTCCATCAAATCGCCGGTAAAGCAGATCGTGTTTCAGATCGGCTATGACGAAAAGGACCTGAACGCCAGGGCCGAACTTTTTCGACGCTGCGGCCATCAGGTCATGTCGGTCGCGGAAAACGAAGCGGCAAAGCGGGCTCTGACCTCGATTCAAAATGTCGATGTGTTTGTCGTTGGCCACACGGCGCCCGAAGAAACGAGAAAGGAAATGGTCGATTGGCTGAAGGCGAATTTTCCGAAGATAAAGGTTGTTGCCCTGATTCCTTCGGCCAGCCGTCCGTTGGCGAGTGCCGATTTCAACATCGTGCTGAATGATTGGGATGAGTGGCTTTCCCTCCTCGCCGCCGCCACCAGCTGAGCCGCCGCCCTGTGGTTAGGCGCGGCCTTAAACCAGCCGATGCGCCTTCCAAAATCTTCGAAAACTCGCGAAGGAGCACCTTTCCGTTCTCGAGTCCTCCGCCCGTGGCGTCAATAATTTGCTCAAGGTGCTGATCTCACCTGTCGGGTCGCCACTTCATTTCGAGGTGGGCGCTTGCTTCACTTGAATTTGTTTCTGCTAGCGAGTGCTGGGCTGTGGTCCATGGCCTCGCGCGACTCGGCAAGGCCGAGTTCCAAAACCATTTTCTCCGCGGCCTTCCCATTGCGGAGGCGCGCGGACTAAAGCGCCGGGGGCTATGGCCTAAGTCCTGTAGAATGAACACCTACCCAAAAATGCGGATGGGGCGCATCGAAAAACGTCGGCGAAAGGCGGCCGCGTCGTTCCAACCTTGCGAGAGGGGTTTTCCTGTTCCCTCGACCGTCGCAAGCTTGCCCCAATCCCGAGGGGCCCTTCGCGAGGCCCTATCTTTCGTCCCATTGCACTCGCCGTCGCTTGGTGCCAGAATGTGCTTGTTTGGTAGGTCTAAGTATTGGGAAACAAAGCCGCTTCCTTCGGTGTCAAAGGAAGGAGAGCGGACAGCGGGTTCGGCGAGCTAGAGGCCGGGCCCGGCAAGCGGTTGATTTCCAGGGTAGGCCGCAGTATTAGGGCCCGGGAATGCAGGGTGACCCGAGCGTGCATGTCGAAGGCATGTTGAGCAGCGGCTGCTCCAGCAGCTTCGGGTCGGAAAGGCCGGCGGTGTCCGATTGGGCTAGTGCCCTAAGTTGGGGCGGCGGTGAAGCCGAACTCGTCCACGAGCTCCAGGCGGGCTCGGAGACGGCATTCGACTGGCTCGTCACCCACTATCATGCGCCGGTATACAACCTGATCCTCGGCATGCTTGGCGACACCTCGGACGCGGCTGACGGCACGCAGGAGGTTTTTTTGAAGGCCTTTCGCGGCATCCGCAAGTTCCGCCAAGGCAGTTCGCTGAAGACCTGGCTCTATCGCATCGCGATTCGCGAAGCGCTGAACCAGAAGCGTTGGTTCAAGCGGCACCTCCAGAAAAATGTTTCGATCGATGCGGAGCCGGAGGAAGGGCAGGCGCGTTTCGAGATTGCGGACGCCTGCGGCACGCCCTTCGAGCAGCTCGCCGCGCACGAAATCCAGGATGCCGTGCAGGGCGCGTTGCAGCAGGTGCCGGAGGCCTTTCGCAGCGCGGTGATTTTGCGCGACTTGGAAGGTTTAAGTTACGAGGAGGTCGCGGAAGTTCTGGAGTGCAGCGTCGGCACCGTCAAGTCGCGGATCTTGCGCGGGCGCCGCGCGCTGAAAGAAATTCTCGAACCCTTGTTGCAGGAACCCAAAGCGGAACGAAAGGCGATAAGAACCGGTAGGCCGGAAACTCCGCTGACGCATATTCCGACACACGTTCAAGCCTTTGTTCGCGAACGAGCGGTGATGCCGCGGCCGTCGCTTTACAGCAATGCCTCTTCGGCTGGGCGGCCTATTTCGGTTGCATCGCAAGACACAGCCCCGCGGGCGAATCCCGCGGGAGAGGGGCTCTCATGAAGTGCACCACGGTACGAAGAAATCTGGCTGGTTATCTGGATGATGCGCTGATTGGCGAACGGCGCGTGAAGGAACGCGCAGCCATCAGCGAGCACCTGAGAGTTTGCAGCGGCTGCCGCGAGGAATTGCAACGGTTCCGCAAGCTGGCGGTGTTGCTCTCTCGCATGCCGAAAAATGTTCCGCCCGCAAATCTCGCGGTGCGCATCAAGGTGGCCGCGCAGCAATCGCAGGATTGGGTAAGCCGCTTCCGGCAGTTCCGGGGGCATGCCGGAATCATTCTCGAAAACGTGTTTCGCCCGCTGACAGTTCCAGCGACCGGCGGATTGTTTTCTGCGGTACTGATTTTTGCGCTGGTGTTTCAGATGATTGCTCCGGGAATCACCGTGCGCGCCGTGGAAAACGATGTGCCCATCAACCTGATGCGCCCGGCGGAGCTGGTTTCGCTTTCCGATTACCCGGAATCGTGGGCGCCCGAAAAGCATGACACGGAACTTTCCCTGCCGCACGGGCTGCTGGTGGACGTGACGGTGGACGCGCAAGGTCACATGACCGATTATCAGATTCTCTCCGGTCCCACGAGCCTGGAACTGCGTCACCATTTGGATCAGATGCTGCTCTTCTCGCGCTTCAGCCCGATGCTCAGCTTCGGCCGGCCGACCGCCGGGGGGCATGTGGTGCTGAGCTTCAGTGCCGTCCGCGTACGCGGGTAAATTCCCAGGGGCATGAAAAAGTTTGCGACCGCCCTGGTTGCCGCGGATGCATTCGCGAGCGTGAAAAAAATCGTCGCGTCTTTAGCCTCCGTTTCTTTGTTTTTCGTTCCGGCATCGCGCAGTGCGCAAACGCAGCCGAACGACGCCGAGCGCGAGCTGTTTGACCTGCTCAATCACGAGCGCACCGCAAATCACCTTCCAGAATTGATGCGGGACGACGCGCTGTTCAGAGCGGCGCGAAAGCATGCGTTGCTCATGCTCGACCTCAATACCTTCGAGCATCAGCTCCCCGGCGAGCCTGGACTCGAGGAACGGCTCACCAATGCAGGCGCGCGGTTCACGTACATTGCCGAGAACATTGCCATCGGGAAAGATCCGGCGACGATTCATTCCGGATGGATGCATTCCCCCGGTCATCGCGCCAACATTCTCAGCCCGCGCGTAACGGCCGTAGGCATCGCGGTGGTGCGCGGAACGGACGGGCTTTTTGCCGTCGAAGATTTCTCGCAGTCCTTTGGCGACGTGAGTTTGGAGCAGCAGGAGAGGCAGGTGGCGTCGCTGCTGAGCGCGAAAGGCTTGCGCGTCGCACGGACAGCGGAGGACGCGCGAAGGGCTTGCGATGGGCTGGCGGGATTACCGGGTTCGCGGTCGGGGGCGGTGATTCGCTTCGAGACCGGGGATCTGGGCGAATTTCCGCCGGCTTTGGAGAAACAGATTCGCCGCGAGCCGTACCGCAACGTCGCGGTAGGAGCCTGCCGCACGCGCGAGGGGCCGGGTTTTGTGCGCTACAAAATCGCGCTGCTGTTCTTCTAATCGCGGGAAAACGGCAAAATGGAAAATCGAAATGGGAACGGACTGGCTTAGCGCCCGAGAAATGCCCGCCGGTGAGGGGGAAATGGCGCGAGAAAAGAAATAGTTGAAAATGCGAAAAAGCCGGAATACACTGTGGGCTCCATGAACACGCAACACGCCAACTGGTATTGCTGGTATCGATTTACGTGGCATCCATCCGGATGGCGGAGGGCGGTTCCGTAAGCGAAATCAGCGAAAAAGGATTTTCAGCCCACTCGCCAGCCGAGTGGGTTTTTTATTTGGGCGCGAGACATTTCGAGCGCGGATACGGCGGAAGAGTTGGGCGAGTGAGACGGCCAGGAAGGAATGCGCGGGAAAAGTTTGCAAGAAAAATCGCGGACAAGGATCCGTTGGGAGGGCCGGAGAAATGATCATTTCCATGAAACTGCATGCGACGCGGGGAGAGATCGACGAAGTCTGTGAACAGGTAAGGCACTTCGGCTACAAAGTGCACTCGATCGAAGGGGAGGAGCGCGTCGTTATCGGCGTGGTGGGCGTGGGCGACGTGACGGCGTGCATGGAATCGATCGAAGCGATGCCGCAGGTGGACAATGTGGTGCGCATTTCGGCGCCCTACAAGTTTGTGAGCCGGGAATTCCGCAAGGAGAAGACGCGGATCAAGGTGAACGGCTCGGAAATTGGCGGCGACGAATTTGTGGTGATGGCCGGGCCCTGCTCGGTGGAATCGGAAAAGCAGATCATGCAGGCGGCCGAAGCCGTGGCGAAGGCAGGAGCGAAACTGCTGCGCGGGGGCGCGTTCAAGCCGCGAACATCGCCGTACGATTTTCAAGGCATGGAAGAAGAGGGATTGAAATTGCTGCAGAAAGCCAAGCGCGTGACGGGGCTGGCGATTATTACGGAAGTGATGAGCGAGAGCGGCGTGGACCTGGTGGCGCAATACGCGGACGTGATGCAGGTGGGCGCGCGGAACATGCAGAATTTCATGCTGCTGAAAGCACTGGGAAAATGCGGGCGACCGGTGCTGCTGAAGCGCGGATTGAGCAGCACGGTGAAGGAGTTGCTGATGTCCGCGGAATACATCACCGCGCATGGGAATCCGGATGTGATTTTGTGCGAGCGGGGAATTCGGACATTCGAAACGGCGACGCGAAACACTTGCGACATCGCGGCAATTCCCGTGCTGAATGAACTGACGCACTTGCCGGTGATTTTGGATCCGAGCCACGCGACGGGGAAGCGCAGCCTGGTGCCGGCGGTTTCGCGTGCGGGCGTGGCGATTGGCGCGGATGGCTTGATCGTGGAGGTGCACCCCGCTCCGGAGAAAGCTATGAGCGACGGCGCGCAGTCGCTTGACCTGGCGCAATTCCAGAAAATGATGCGCGAATTGCAGCCCTATCTCGAACTGTGGAGAGAGTCGAGAAAGACTCAAGAGGCTGCGGCGTCAGCAGGACGCTCCAGTTCATGAAACCGTTTGCGGGGAGCTAACCAACCAAGGTTGCGTTCGGCTGCGAAGGGGTAGCAGCGGGCGGGAGAGCGGTCGACTTGCTAGAGCTCGAGGCCGGGAAGAGAAAGCGGAGACCGAGGGCGGCGAGGACGACGATTTCAGGATCAATGGCGTGGCGGTGGCGAATGGTCGGATGCGTTATATAGAAGATCGAGGATAAATCAACAAGACTGGCAGATAAGGCAGATGAGGGAGGACGGCCTCGCGAGAAGAACGAAAGGCGGGACCGGCGACGCTGCGGGAATGCCGGCCCGAACCAGCATCAGAGCAAAGGGCAGCGCCCGGCCTGGGAGAAGCTTCCCCACGAAGAGAGCCAGAATTGCGGAGGGCGCGCCACAGGCCAAGTAACATGGCCAGAGTGAGCGATGAAGTCAGATAGACATTGGCGAAACCGTGAAACTCGTCCAGCAGGTTGGACGGATCAAGATTCCAGAAGCCCGTCCAGACGTACAAAAATCTTCGCACGCATTGAACTAATACAAGCCTGGATGGAGGGCGAGGAAAGCAAGGGCTTTGCCGGCGAATCATAGCACCTACAAAACAAAGCACTTATGCGCTAAGTCTTTTGCGCTCAACACATCATTGTATATGGCTGTTAACGATTGACTACGATTGCACAGGAAAAACTCACACACAAACTCGCACACGCAAACGTCAATGAAAGATGTGGTGCGGATCATCTTTGTCGGATACGGGCTGGACGTATCGCGGAATGACCGTTACGTGCAGCGGATTTCCGCTGCTGCTCCCTTGCTGATGCGGCTGCACATCAGTCAGAAGAGTGCCATCCCGCGCCTTCCGGATGCTTGGCGGGTAATCGGGCTGAATGTAGTTGCTCATGCCGCACTCCTCAAGCGGCGCCGTCTGCGTGCTTCGCGGCCTCGCGGTCTTGGCGCACACGCACAATGCTTTACGTGAAACCGCGCCCATTGCCAGTTCGGGAAAGTTTGTTTGCACCACGGACATCTGGGGGTGAAATATCTCACGATGAGCTCCTCCTTTTGCGCGGCCGCGGCCCGGATGGCTTGCCGCGTCGGCCTAAAAACAATTCGATAGCGTCGCGACCTTCACGCTTGTTTTTCGCGAGCAAGGCACATGCCTGCGCCACGTACTTGAGTTGCTCGGGCTGGAGTGCGCGAAAAATTTCGCTATGGATTTCGCGATAGAAATTTCCATTTACGGGTCTGAAGAGGTAGGAAAGCGGGACGCCAAAAGCGCTGGCGAGTTTTTCCAGCCAAGCGAGGCTTGGGACAATTCCATACACACCGGACAGCACTCTGCTGAATGTTGCTCGTGCTATACCGGCTCGCTCGGCGAAGATTTGCTGCGTCCACCCGGAGCCCCGCAATAAAATTTGCAATCGCGTTGAAAGATTCGCGATGGACGCTTCTTCATCCAGTGGCGTGTCGTCGAGGGGTTCCTCGAACATTCGCAGCGTTCGCCCGCATCGTCTACAAAGCTGTGAACGTTGCAAAAACTGCACAAGATTACAGTGGCGGCAGCGGTAGTAAGGGCGGGAATGCATGATGCCGAGCGCTAACGGGAGAGTGTCCATTTCTTTTTTCCCGCGCGGGTGAAGGAAATGGTGGATTTCTGAATCTCTTAGAAGTTTTGGGATTCAGAGCACACCCGCGCGGAAACTTTCATTTGTTCGTCCACGTTCCGTTCGGACTTGCGCTCGTTGCCGGTCCGCTTTTCACCCAGAGCATATGCGTGCTATCGAGGCCATCGATCTGCTGATACGTGCTGCTCAACGCGCAGGTCGCGAGCAAACTCTTGGGGTCGGCGCGAGTGTTTGGGTTTCCGTAATCCGCAAAACAATAAACGCCGGGGCTGCCCGAAGGCCCTGGCGCGCCCATCAGTTGCCCGTTCGGGTTGACGACTTGCACGATTCCTCCTCACTGCGGCGTGATCTTTAATATTGCTGCCGGGGGATAGAAATTGGCGCCAGCCGAATCCCAAAAGCCAACACACCTGATTGCTTCCACGATTCCCGCAATCCCTGGCTTCTGCTGGGCCGTCTGCCCCGGTGGCTGGTCAAATGGATCAGTAGCAACGGCGGGAGGCAAACCGATCACGACGTTTTGTTGCGCGCCGCCAGATGTGACCAAAATTTGCAACTGCGTGAACGCCATGTTGCCGCCAGTTTTAGTAAAACACTCGCTTCACAAGCGCATGTTTTCGCATGTTTTCGCGCTACTGTGCTGCAAAAATCGTCAGACTCACGCGCATGTGTCAGTCTTTGTGCGACTCCTCGCTGCTTTTCAGCCGTTCGCAAAGGGCCGTGAAGTGATCCCGGCAACGCTCCAAAAAAGCTTTGTCGTGATGCACGTCCGACGGGATCAAGCTCGGCGAACTCGTTTGCGGCCGAAGCAGAGACGCATTCGCGGTCGTCGAGAAACCGTGCGGATGCGTCAACACGCTGGGCGTTGGCAATCCCGCATTGGCATTGGGATCACCTGGCGGATCCCCAGGGCCGTGGTCATAGCCCATCGTGCTTGGCGTCGGCGATCGATCTTCTGGCCGTGTTGCTGCTGGTGCTGCAGCTGGGACGCCAGGACTGGGCGCGCTCCAGGTTGCCGCACGATTCAACGTGCGCCATGCAAACATGTTCAGTCCTCCTCGTCTCCGGTTTCTTCTTCCTCGCGATCGACTGGGTCTTTCTCGCGCTTCGGTACTTGAAGCACGTCGTGCTTCCAAAAGTATTCGGCTTCCCAGTTGCGCGGCGGCTTCACGCTGCGACTTGCTCGGCTTTGACGCGAGCGATGACCCTTCCTGCTAATTCGCTGAAGGCAGCGAGATCGAGCGCAGCCAAAGCTTTTTGGAGCAATTCTGTTTCTTCAGCGCTAGCGAACTCTTGCAAATCTAGAAACATTTTTTTCTGCGCGTCCAAGACCGCGGCTTTTCTGAGTGGCGCACCGTCGTCATCGCTGCGGTTTGTCGGCAGGACTGTGCGGTTGATGGTCAATCGCTGAGTTTCGCCCAGGGCGTCCATGAACTTTTGGAAATAGTCCGTTTCATCGATCGACGTTGCCTCGCCGGTGAGCTGGGCCAACTCGGCTTTGTGCATGAACGTGTCGACGGGATCAGGGCCGGTGGCCGTGGCCGCGATCACCGGCGGCAAGGTTGGGATTAGTTCCAGCGGAATATTTTTGAGGGCTGCGTCGGTCGGTGTCGAGCCCGCGCCCGGCATTTAGCTTGAGCAAGTTGGTATGCGCGTCGCTGGCCCATTTCTCGTGGCTTTTTCGCCATTTTTCGTCTGGGTCCATGCACCCTCCTTTTTTTGGGCGGCGCCGCTTATGCCGGGGCAGACGCCGCCCCCGTGGTGACGTTACGGCTACGCGCTGCAGGTTGTCACAGTGGGAAACGCAGCGGAATGGCCCCAGCGACGAAAATGTCCCGATTTCGCAATACTAGGACCGCGGTGCGATCGTTGTGGCTGGATGATGCCTCTTCCAATCCTGCAAGGCTTGCTGGTGCGCTCTGAAGTCTTCGGCCAGTTTACTTTCCCAGCTCAGCTCCATTTGCCGAAGGGAAGGGACACTCGTGGAGTCTGAGGTTTTCCACGCACGATGCCCGTCGCAGGTGATGATGTTGGCGCGGCGCCATTGCGCGAATTCTGCCCGCGTGCGCTCGAGTTGCGCGGATTTCGCGGACAAGTTCAGTGTGGCCATTTCGGCAGGTGAGTACTCTCGGGTCGTTTCCATCGCAACCTCCGGTTTCGGTTTCCCGAAAATTCTTTTGAGCCAACTCATGGTGTGTGGCGCCCCCACGGCCGCCAGGATACCAAGCGCGACAAGAGTGAACGCGCATCCTCGCCCGCAAGCTTCTCGGCCAGGACTTGTACAACGTGTCTCGCTGCGTTCATTACAACCTCTCGAACAACCGGGCGTCCCGCCCTGTCGCGCCCGGCAACGACAACCAAGGCACTTTGCCGGGTTTCGACGATTGGCCGGAAAATCGAGTTCGGAGCCAGCTTCAGGCCAGAGCTCTCTTCTACGATGCCGTTTCTAGGCGCTTTTCCCGGCCTAGGATCGTTTTTCGCGGCTTGCTTGAGTCCGAACTGCTTGCTTTTTGGCTTTTTTCTCATTGAAACTCACGCAAAAAGTCGCACAAAGCAGCGAAGTACTGCAAATTCACAGAGATAAACGCGCAAAGCATTCGAGTGCGAGAGCTTTTCTTGCATCTAGGGAATTTCGCCGAGCTTGGCCAATCGGGCTCCTTCGTCAGGATTGATCGTGGGATGCTTTTCGATGTCCACCCAGCTCGTTGGAGTTACCGTCGTTGCCATCCCAGAATTCGAGCCAAAAGTTGTCGCGCAGGCGCACAAGAGCGTGAAAGGCGCGATAGTTGAGGGGCTGCCAGGGGAGAAGCGCGATAACCAGTCCGGCCGCTACGAGGAGAGCCGGCGAGAGTCACCGCCAGTGATCCCGCGAAATCACAGAGGTTGGCGACACTGGCGGCGTTCGCGACTGTCCGCTGGTGGATTGCCTATCGGGTGCGCCTTTGCCCGCGATTATTTGTGCGGTTTGCCTTCTTGCCGTTGGTTTTCGCGCTGCTGGCGTTGCTCGAGCTTTTGTGATTGCTGTTCATGCCGGCGATTCATCTGGTCCATTTGCTGCTGCTGACCGCGCTGGCCCTGCTCCTGCCGCTGTTGGCTCGCATTCTGGCGGCCAAGATTCCGCCGCTCCTGGTCGTGCCGCTGCTGGAGCTTTTGACGCTCCGTATCCTGTTGCCGCTGCACCTTGTCGGTTTCCCTCTGGTGTTTCTCGTCCAACCGGGAATTGTAGGAAGCGTCATGCGACGAGCGTGCCGAGGGCGGGCGGTCGTCACGGATGCGTCCGTTGTTGTCACGAGACCTGTCCGCACGATTGGAATCGCCGCGGTTCTCGGGCGGGCGGTTCATGTTAGCGTCTCTGCCACGCTCTACTCCGCGACCGCGAAACTCGCCGGAACGCGGAGTTGCCGCGACTTCCGGGCGACCGTGGTTTACGGAAGCCAGGAAGCTGCGATCGCCGCGCGCAGCTTCAAAATGGTGGTTCTGCTCTGCGGTCGTGGGGGCGTGGCGGTCGTGTTCAGCGGCCATCTCCTCGCGGGTGGGCCGAGCGGTGATTCCGCCGGGACCACCGTTGAAGCTGACGCGGTTTATCGTGGTGTTGTTATGGACGACGGTCGTGTTGTAGGTGTTGTGGATCACCGTGACGTTCACGTTGCTCACGGAGCGGTTGTAATAGTAATTTCCGCCGCGCCAGTAGCCGCCGACGAAACCGACGCCAGTGTAGCCGAAGCCGTAATTAATGCCGCCGTAGAAGCCGACTCTTGGTCCCCAGTAGCCTGCGTGCCAGAGATAGACACCTTCGCCAAATCCCCAGTAGCCGGGAGTCCAGAGCAGGCCCGACTCGGGAGCGAGCGCCCACGTGCCGGGAACCCAGAAGTAACCGTCGGGTCCGTAAGCCCAGTAACCGGGAATCCAGATGTAGCCCGGTCCGGGACAGATAGGCTGCACATAGACGGGCAAGGCGGGAGGGCCAATGCGGATGGAGACGCCCACGGCAACTTGCGCCTGGGATGGAGCGGGAATCGCCATGATTCCGGCGGCAAGGGCAAACAAGAAAATGAAGCGCGCGATACGCATGATTCTCACCTTTCTGGCGTTGGCTGGCTTTCCAGTTTCTGTTCCGGGAGGTCTATGCCAGTTGAGACCACCCATTCGATGAAACCCGGCGTCGCGCCAAAAGTCGCGAGGGGTTGTAGCAAGACCTGTAAAAAGAATAACTTATAAGCGGCGGATCAATGCGCTTCCCCGGCGGCGAAGTGCTTATCGGATACGGCTATGATGCTGGGGCTTTCTCGGGGCGGCGCTGTTGGCCACGGCTTCCTCCCTGTATGCTTTGCGCCTGCAAGCGGAGGCAGCTGCCAAGGAAAGATGAGATGAGTGCTGGGGCGGGCGCGCAAATTCAACCGAGCCTTGCGGCGATTCGAGAGGCACAGAAATTTTTGGCGCAATATTTCGCCGAGACGCGGCTGATCGCAGGGCCGTTTCTGAGCCAGCGCACGGCGAAGAATGTTTATTTGAAGCTAGAGACCGAGTTGCCGACAGCATCTTTTAAAGTGCGCGGGGCTTTCTACGCGCTGGCACAAAGAATGAAGAAGGAAGCGGTGCGAGAAGTGATCGCATCGAGCACGGGAAATCACGGCGCGGCGGTGGCCTACGCGGCAAAAGAGTTCGGCATTGCGGCGAGGATTTTTTTGCCCGCGAATTGCAATCCGGTCAAGCGGGGAAGAATTGCCGCCCTGGGGGCTGCTCTTGTGGAGAGTGGCGGAGGGGATCTTGCTTCGGCGTTCCGACTGGCGGCAGAGTACGCGAAGCAGCCGGGCGTTTATTTCTTGAACGACGCAACCGATTTGGACTTGCCCGCAGGACCGGCGACGATTGCGTGTGAAATCCTGGAGCAACTTCCAAAGGCCAGCGCAATCGTGGTGCCGATGGGAGATACGGCGCTGATTCGCGGGATTGCTGCGGCGGCGAAGCAGGTTGCGCCGCAGGTGAGGATTATTGGCGTGCAAGCGGAGCGCGCGCCGGCGTATTACCTGTCGTGGAAACAAGGACGAGTTGTTGGCACAGAAACCTGTGACACGATAGCCGACGGGCTGGCCACCAGGACGCCAGAAGCCGAGAATGTGCGCGACGTGAGGGCACTCGTCGATGACGTGGTGTTGGTCAGCGAGGAGCAAATGCTCGAGGCGATTGCGATTTTGCTTATGGAGGAGCACGTCCTTGCGGAACCTGCCGGAGCAGCAAGCACCGCGGCACTGCTGAAAGCGGGGGAGGGCTGCGGAGACTTTCCAGTGCTGCTTGTGAGCGGTGCGAATATTCCCCGCGAAGTGCTGAAGAGGGCGCTCTAGCTTAGCTAATGCGAGTGAATCTCAGGGAACGTAAACCTAGTCGATACTTTAACTACTGACGCGACCTCGAGGGCTCATCGGGGACCGCGAAGGCGACGTAGACGCCTCCGGAACGGGACTTGGGATCTTTGCCGCCGCCTGCGGCAATCACCACAAACTGGCGACCGTTTACTTCATAGCTGGCCGGAGTTGCGTTTCCGGAGAAGGGAAGCGCTGCTTCCCAGAGGAGTTGGCCGGTGGATTTGTCGTAGGCGCGGAATTTTTTGTCGAAGTTGGTCGCGCCGATGAAGAGAAGGCCTCCGGCGGTGACGATAGGGCCACCATAGTTTTCTGTGCCGGTGTCGGTCTGGCCCTGTGCGGCCAACTCCGGATACTCGCCGAAGGGAATCTTCCAAACGTATTCCCCGGTATTCAGATCGATGGCGTTGAGCGTGCCCCAGGGAGGAGCCACGGCGGGATAGCCCTCCGGATCGAGAAATTTGCGGTAGCCGGTGAAGCGGAATTTCATCGCCAGCAGGGGCGCCGAGCCTTTTAGTTCTTTGCTCTTACCGCTCATCAAGTAATCGATCAGAGCAGAAACTTGATCCTGGTTGAGGTTCGGGAAGCCGGGCATGCGGCCCTTTCCGTTCTTGATGACGGCGGAGATTTGTGTTGCTGTCAGGCGGCTACTCACTCCGACGAGCGACGGCATCGCGGGTGGCGAGCCGGTCATTTTTTCGCCATGACAAACACCACACTGGCTCAGATAGATGGAACGCGGGCTGTTCTTGCCGGTGTTGGGCGCTAGAGCGCCGGTCCAGGCGACATCATTGGAATTGATGTAGATGATGCCGGTTTCGGGATCCACGGCAGGCCCACCCCACTCGGCGCCACCATCGAAGCCGGGGAAAATCACTGTATCGCTGCCAACGGAAAACGGAACAAACTGGCCGTTGCTTCGGAATTTCCGGAATTGCTCGAGCGCCCATTGATGAGCTGCCGGGGTGCGGTTGGTCAGCAGTTCTTCGGTGAGAAGCTGGCGGGCAAAAGGTGCGGGACGCCGAGGGAGCGGCTGCGTCGCGGAAGCGCGCTCACCGGGCACGGGGCTCGAAGGATATTTGCGGACTTCCATCGGGAAGAGCAGCCTTCCGTTGGCACGGTCGAACAGGTAGACGAAGCCCTGTTTTGAGGTTTGCACAACGGCGTCCACGTTTTTGCCGTCGCGCTTGACAGTGACGAGCGCGGGTGGCGAAGGGAAGTCGCGATCCCAGAGATCGTGGTGGACACCCTGGAAATGCCAGATTCGCTTGCCGGTTTCGGCGTCCAAAGCGATCAGACAATCCGCGAAGAGATCGTCGCCAATGCGGTCCGCGCCGTAGAAATCAAAAGCGGCGGAGCCGGTCGGAGCATAGACAATTCCTCGCTGGGGATCGAGAGCCATGCCTGTCCAGTTGTTCGCGGCACCGGAGGTTTTCCAAGCTTGTGCCGGCCAGGTCTTGTATCCAAATTCACCGGGATGAGGAATGGTGTGAAATGACCAGCGCAATCGGCCCGTGCGAACGTCGTAGGCGCGAATGTCACCGGGAGGCGCGGGCAGCGTCTCCGGGTTGCGACCACCGACGATGATGAGGTCCCGGTAGACGATTCCCGGGCTGGTCAGATCGATCGATTGGGCGGTGGCGGGGGTGCGCCCTAAATCCTCGCGCAGATCGATGCGTCCTTGCTTTGCAAAGCCCGGGATAGGTTGGCCCGTCGAGGCGTCGAGAGCGTACAGAAAATTCATCACGCCAACGAGAATCCGCTTATCTTGACCGTCGCTCCAGTAAGCCAGTCCGCGATCCGGCTGTGACCCGACGACGCCCAAGGCGAATTTCCACAGCTCGTTTCCGGTGGCGGCATCCAAGGCGAAAACTTTCTGTGTTGGCGTGAGCCCGTAGAGGGTTCCGCCGACAATAAGGGGACTGGTTTGCAGACCACCTTCCTCGCCCGTGTCGTAGCTCCAGGCGACGGCCAATTGCTTGACATTTTCGCGGTTGATTTCGGCGAGGGTGGTATAGCGAGTGTTCTCTGGAGAACCCCCATAGACTGGCCAGTCTTGCTGGCGCGGTGCGGTTGTCTCTGATTTTTGGTCGCCGGGAGTCTGCCGAGCACCAGCAGCGATCAGCAGGATGCCGAGAGCACTGGCAAGCGTTGGCGCGCAAATAGCAATCTTTCTCAACGGTCCTTCCATCAAAAAACGAAGAGAGGATAACACTCCTCGCTTTCAAACGAGAGACTTATGAATGATTCGAGCCAGCCGCGCAAGAGCGACAAACCGCAGGCGCAAAAGAATACTGCGGCTTCAGAAATCTTACCCATCGTTCGGTGCGTCGGTTAAAATCTCCGTCTCCAAGAAGGAGCCGCAACGATGTTTTGTGGAGGTCCTCGATGAATCTGCATCTCCGCTTACGACCGGTGTGCTGCGCGACGGTCCTTTGCGCGATGCTGGCCGGTTCTTCTTCGGCGAGCGCGCAAGAGACTTATACGCCTACGAAGGAAAACCTCAAGGCGCGCGGATGGTTCCAGGACGCGAAGTTCGGGTTGTTCATTCACTGGGGGGTGTACAGCGTGCTGGGCGACGGGGAATGGGTAATGGAAACCCGGCCCATCAACCGCACCGACTACGCAAAGCTCCCGAACTTCTTCAATCCCCTCAAGTTTGATCCGGCGGCGTGGGTAGCGCTGGCGAAGACGGCGGGGATGAAGTACATCACCATCACATCCAAACATCACGACGGGTTCGCGATGTTCGATTCGAAGCTGACCGACTGGAACGTTGTGGCGCGCACGCCCTACGGAAAAGATGTGATCGGCATGCTCGCGGCAGAGTGTCACAAGCAGGGAATCAAGCTCTTTGTCTACTACTCGCAACTGGATTGGCATTCCGAGGACTATTTTCCGCGCGGACGGACAGGGCAGCGCACCGGGCGGCCGGATTCCGGGAACTGGGATGCTTATCTGAACTTCATGGATGGACAGTTGCGAGAATTGCTGACGAAGTATGGAGAAATCGGCGGCGTGTGGTTTGACGGAATGTGGGACAAGCCTGACGCGGATTGGCGTCTTGCGCGGACCTACGCGCTCATTCACCAACTCCAGCCACCAGCGCTCGTTGGCAGCAATCATCACAAGACTCCCTTCCCCGGCGAGGATTTTCAGATGTTTGAGAAGGATTTGCCCGGCGGGCACACCACCGGCTTCAATCCGGAGCAAGGCGTGAGCGCTCTTCCGCTGGAAACCGCGGAAACGATGAACAACTCTTGGGGATTCAATATTACCGACCATCATTACAAGAGCACGGCGGATTTGATCCGCTATGTGGTGCGCGCGGCGGGAAGGAATGCGAATTTCCTTTTGAATGTCGGGCCGATGCCGAATGGAGAGATTCAGCCGGAGTTTGTCGAGCGCCTGACGGAAATGGGGAAGTGGACCAAGCAATACGGGCAGTCCGTCTATGGAACGCGTGGTGGTCCCGTGCCTGCGGGGCCTTGGGGTGTGACGACCGAGCGGGGTTCGACCGTTTACGTGCATGTGCTCGACTGGAATCAGCCGTTGCTGGCGCTGGCAGGCATCCCGCGCGGCGTGCGTTCGGCGAAGTTGTTGCGTGATGGAACGACCGTCGAGGTCAGCGTCGTCAAGGGAGGACTGGTGCTGAAGCTCCCGGAAGCGCAGGCCGAGGAAGTGGACCGCGTCATCGAGTTGGAGTTGGAGCCTGAGAAGTAGAAAATGCCGAGCACGCCGCAGCGCAAATTCCGCAGCAGTCCGACACGAGCGGAGCACCTCGAAGCGCGGCGCTTGAGGATCGATAGCGTGGTTGCGGATTCGGCGAGTTTCAGCACAAGAACTTTGCCGTTCGAATGAAAGCTGCCGCCGGTGGCCGTCGTGGCTTCCTTCAGGGGATGGTCGGGGAGCAAGTAAGTGATTTCGCTAACCAAACCCGTAGAGGAAAGCGTCTTCTCCAGGTAGTCGCGCTCAAGGTCAATATCGGGATCGATCTTGTGGGTAATTCCATTGTTGCGCTGGTCCCGTTCGAGTCCGATGTCATGAGTCGCAGCGCCTACCCAGAGCGTTTCTCCATGAACTTGATACGGAGCTTTCCAGATGCGCAGGTGGTTGCGGGTCTTTACCACGCTAATGGGTTCGGCGTGCGCCCAGCCGTAGTCCTGCGGACGGCCAAACAGATAGAGCTGGCTCATGGGCATGGTCACATAGGACTCTTTCGAAATGCTTTCAAGAACGCCGTGGAGGATCGCATCTTGGACGTCGGCATCCACCTTTACCCAGCCAGCGGCAGTGAAAACCTGTTGCATGGCCGGTTCCGAGCCAAGAATAAGAAAATTGACCATATCACCCGGATGGCCTTGCTTGTCCGAGACACGCCGCGGGATTTTGGAGAAAAGAGCACTGTCGATGCCGGGGATGGAGCCGAGTTGCTTGGCCACGGTGTGCGCCTGGCCGTCTTCCGGAGCGTACACCTCAATCTGCACGACATAGGTGCCGCTGCCGGTATCGTCGCTTGTCTGGTTGATTCCGAGCGTCAGGTACCCGGCAATGGGCGCAACCACATCGCGGTGCGAGCCAATCAGGAAGGGCTGCGCCACGTCTTTGTCGCCGATGCGCCCGATCAAAGCGCCGCGTCCCGCTTCGTTAAAAGGCAGGATGCGCAGGAGATCACGAAAGCCCCGGGCAAGACCGTCGGGCCCATTGTCTTCTTTGGCTTCGGAGTAGCGCAGCTTACCGGTTGCGGTAATGACCACGTGTTCGCCAGGCTGCACGTCGATGCCGGTATCCATCCAGGACGCGTCGCCGGTAAGCTGTACCTCTTGAGAAAGGCGCTTCTTCCCCAAGGATGTTTGGGATTTCATACTGTTCTGCCCGGTAGCCGCTTGCTGGCCTGGCGTGGTGGTGCCCTGGCGAACTAGCTGGGCGTACACCCTACCCGGAGGAGCGGCCGACACGACGGGAAGTCCGAGGATAAGAAGGAGTGTGTGCCTTGGAAGCCGAGCCATTCCTCGAGAGCCATCCTGTTTCAAAAGCTTGCGCGAATTTCTAGTCTAAGCAGATGCGTTGAATGGGGGCAAGCGTTGCAACCAGATGAACGAAGAAAGTCCGTAAAGGGAACGCGGTCGAAAACGCCTTGTTCGCTCGATCCGACTGGCTCGGAAGACTTCCGCGCCCAAGCGCGATTCGAATAAACTCGAATAAACGCGATTCCTTGACGGATAGTGAGGGCAACGTTAGATTGAAGGGATGCCGCAGCATTGTGAGAGAACCTGGAGCGCTCCCCGGTGTTCCCTTCCATGCTGAGAGATGCTAAAGGTGAAAAAATAGAGAAAGCGACTTGCCCGAGTGAGGGCTGCGGCAGCCGGAATGAGAAAACTAGGACTAACGGCGCTTTTGGGACTCGGTGCCACCATGGCCTGGCAGGCTGCCTCGCAGGGCACCCCGCTAGCCCCATCGCAATCACAGACGCAGACGCCGCGCAAGATGCAGGCGCCCGCCGTCGCCTCGCGCGCGCAGGCTCCCGCCGAAACCACCGTGACCGTGGATGGCAGCGAAGCCATGTTTACCACCATGTGCGCGCTGCTCGCTTCGGGTTTTGAATCTAACATGAGCTCCGATAATTGGACCGCTTTCCGTGCCCAGATGCGCGAGCGGTTGCGGCAGCAGAGCGGGCCAGCGGTGGATGCGGTTCGGCAATTCTATCGGCAGCACGAATTGCGCGACCCTGGAGCGACACTCTCCAGATACTTGTGGTTTGGGCTGGTGTCCGGTCCCGCTCCTGCGTTTCAGTCCATCTTGCGGCGTGACGAATTGCCGCCCGATGTGATCGCGCTTCTGGGATTCAGCGAACTTCTTTCGACTTATTACCAGGAACAGAAGATTGGCGATCTCTGGCAGCAAGTGCAGCCGATTTACAACCGGGAAATCCAGCGCCTGCATGAACCGTTAACACAAGTGGTGTACACCTCGGCCGGGTATCTCCGGGAGACTCTCGATCCTTACGGCCCGCGGAAGTTCAACATCATTGTCGAACCGCTGGTAGGGCGAATTACCAACGTGAGGAATTTTGGCGACCACTATGCGCTGGTGCTCAGCGGAGCAGATGACATCCCTCTGGACGTAGTGCGACACGCCTTCCTGCACTTTATGCTGGACCCGCTCCCGCTCATGTATCCCCATGTGGTCGCGGTGAAGGGGCTGCTCTACGACACCGCCGCGAAAGCGCCGCGGCTCGTGAAAGACCTGAAGGATGATTTTCCCTCGTACTTCGCAGAGTGCATTGTACGCGCGGTGGAACTACGAATGAAGCGGATTTCGCCGGGGGAGCGTGAAGCGGCGTTGACCCGCAACGACGCTGACGGGTACGTTTTGGTAAGGCCCCTGGTCACCGCGTTGGCCGATTTTGAAAAGTCGGAACCATCGATGAAACGGTATTTCCCTGATTTGGTGAGGAGCATCGACGAAAAAGCGGAGGCCAAACGCATAGCCGCGATCCAGTTCGCCCCTGCCGATGCGACCGAGACCGACGGTGCAGCGGTGGAAGCCGTGGCGCACCCGAAAAAAGCCTTGCCGACAACCGTACCCGACGACAGGGAAGCTATCTCGGCGCTTACGGAAGGCGAGCGGCAGATTGCCGCAAAGAATCCTCGCGCCGCCGAAGCTGCATTCCAGAAAGTTTTGAGCAAGTATCCCGACCAGCCGCGCGCCTGGTTTGGTATGGGCGTGGCCGCCTACATGAATCACGACTCCGCCCGGGCCAAGCAAGTCTTTGGCCGATTAACCGCCGGAGAGCACGCCGCCACAGGAGACCCCCGAGTACTGGCCTGGTCGCATGTTTACCTGGCGCGGCTTTATGATTATGAAGGCAATACCTCCGAGGCGAAAGCGGAGTACGAATCGGCGCTGGCGGTCGAGGGCGGACCGGCGGAGGCCAGGCAGGCAGCGCAAAAGGAACTTGCCGCATCTGCAAACGACAAGCCTGCGTCGCAGCCATAGACAGAGTTTCATTTCGGTTTAGGTCTCTGCGACGGGAGACAACGAAGCATGAAGGGATCGGGCTTGCGTTGTTCGAGGAGCGAGACTTTGCGCGGGAGCAGCATGCCTTGCTCAAACTGGCTCCTCGTCCGGCAGACAAAGCGGATCGGCATGCAAAGCAGGCGATTGACAAAAGTGCGTCGAGTTTTCCGGGAACCTGCAATCGGCCGGCAAGGAAGCGTAGAGAGAGCAAAGAGCTTGATACCGGCCAGCAAGGTGTCCCGAGGTAGGTTTGCGATGGTGAAGTGATACCCTTAAGCGGGTAGGGAACGAGACGGAATAGGAGAAATGGCATGAGAAGAAAGGCGAATCTTTGGTTGGAAGCACTGACCCTAGCGGGATTCTTGATGAGCTCCTGCGGCCTGGCTGTGGCACAGGGGAGCCAGGGTTCTCTGAACGGCCAAAGCGGCCAGGGCAGCCAGAGCCAGCCGCCGGCGCCGTCCACCGACAAGTCCAAGACGCCGGACGTCACCCCGCTGTCTTTGGACAGCGCGCCGCCTCCGGTGAGCGCCGAAGAAGATGCGGCCTTCAAGGCGTTCCAAGCGGTGCCGATGAATGACGCAAAACAGAAGATCCAGTCGGGCGAGGCTTTTCTCCAGAAATACCCCGAAACGCGCTACAAGTCCGGTGTGTACGCCCCGTTGGCTTTTGCTTACTTGCAAGAGAACCAAGTGCAGAAAATGCAGGAATACGGAGAAAAGGAAATTGCGCTCGTGCCCAATGACGTCTCCACACTCGCGCTCATGGCCCAGACGCTTCCGCGCAGAATCAATGCGAGCACTCCGGCGGCAGAAGCGGCCCAGTTGCTCGCGAAGGCGGAACAGTATTCAAAGCAGGCGATCGAGATCGCTCCTACGCTTCCCAAGCCGGCGAACATGACGGATGAAACGTTTGCTGCGGCGAAAAATCAAGACTTGGCCATGGCCCACAGCGGTCTGGGACTGGTCTACATTCGGCGGGGAAGGAATGCGGAGGCCATCACCGAGCTCGATGAAGCGGTGAAAGTGGACCCGAACCCCGACCCGGTCAACTACTACCTGCTGGGGGTGGCCAACAAGAACACCTCGCATTTCGACGACGCCATCACCGCGTTCAACAAGTGTGCTTCCTCGCCGGGCCAGATGCAGCCGGTTTGCAAAGCGCAGGCTGACGACACCAAGAAGAAAAGTTCTACGGAGCTGAGCGCGCCAAAGTAAGCAGGGCAGGCAGCGTGCCCGAATTATGCACGAAGTGATGCGGAATCCCGAAGCGGCGTTGGAGGAACGCCTCGGTCACAAGTTCTCGAATCGAGGGCTGCTCGATCGAGCTTTGACCCACAGTTCGGCGATCCCTGAGTTGCGCGGAGCCAGTGCGGATGCGCCGGGAGATTCCACACATCTGTCGGATAACGAACGGCTGGAATTTCTTGGGGACGCGGTCCTCGAACTGCTTGCCAGCGAGTATCTCCTCGCCGCTTTTCCGGACTGGTCCGAGGGCCAGCTTTCCAAGAGCCGGGCGCGCATCGTAAACGCAAGTTCGCTCGAGTCGGCAGCCCGGCGCTTGCACCTTGGAGAGCACCTCCGCTTGGGACGCGGGGAAGAGAAAACCGGGGGGCGTGAAAAGCAAACGCTGCTCGCCGATGCCTTCGAAGCTGTGGTGGCGGCTGTCTATCTCGATTCCGGGCTCAGCGCCGCCAGGGAATTGTTGCAGCGGGTCCTGTTCGAGCAGGCACTTGAGGGACGCGGTGAGCGCATCGCGGAATCAGACCGCAAATCGGCGCTGCAAGAATTTCTGCAAGGGCGAGGGCAAGCGCCGGCAGAGTATCGCCTGGCGGGAGAGAGCGGGCCGGATCATCAAAAGACTTTCCAGATCGAAGTTTGGATTAACGGGGAATGCCTGGCGAGGGGCGAGGGCAGCACGAAAAAAGAGGCGGAGCAGCGGGCGGCTCGCAGCGCGCTGGAACAACTCGAGCGGACAGGAGTGAAAGGCTAAGCAGGAATGCCTGAGCAAACACTGGCCCCAGTCCAGGAACAAACACCGGTGGCTAAGCCAGAAAAGCGCCGGGAACGCCGGGAAGAGACCACTCTTTCCGAGTATCTGGAGTCGCTGCTGGTTACCGTGATTCTGGCTCTGTTCGGCACGACCTTCATTGTGCAGGCCTTCAAGATTCCGTCGGCATCTATGGAAGGGACGCTGCTGATCGGGGACCACCTGTTGGTCAACAAGTTTATTTTTGGCGGCACCGGCGCCTGGTATGACAAATTCCTGCCGTATCGCCCGCTCCAGCGCGGCGACATCATCGTTTTCAAGTTCCCTTATCAGGAACACCAGCATTTTGTGAAACGTGTGATTGGCTTGCCGGGCGACCGTGTGAAGGTGGTGGACCAGGCGGTCTACGTCAACGGCAAGATGCTTAACGAGCCCTACGTCGTCCACGATCCTTCGGCCCGTTATGACCCGTTGAACTACAACTTTCCTCCGACCCCAAGCCAGATGATTGCGTCGCAACTTCAGCCGGAGTGGGCGCAGGAAATGAGAAAGTTTGTGAAGGGCATAGAAATTGTTGTGCCGGCCGGGAAGTATTTCGCAATGGGGGATAATCGCGATCAGAGCTGGGACAGCCGCTTCTGGGGCTTCGTGGACCGCGACGCCATTATGGGGCGGCCTTTCTTGATCTATTGGTCGGTCGAAGCTAAGAGCAACGACTACACCGGGGAAAGCACGTTCTGGTCGAGGCTGGTAGGGGTATTCGATACACTCGCGCACCTGCCTTCGCGCACGCGATGGAGCCGTATGCTTCATACCGTGCATTAGCGAGGGACTAGCGTTCGTCCTCGTCGGGCGCTACCTTTTTGGGCTAGAGTTCCTTAAACTTCCGAACGGCATGAGCAAGCTCAGAAAATGGTGGAAGTCGGGCCTCGCCATCGTGTTGGCGGTTGTTGCCTTACAGATGGCCATGTCCTTCCTGGTGCGGACGCATCGCGTGCACACCTATCTCACCGCACGTCTCGAACGGGCCTTTGGACGGCCCGTTGAGGTACGCAGTTTTGATGCTCGCATTTTCCCAAACCTGCAACTCTACGCCGACGGAGTTACCGTGGGCGAAGACCCCGCATTCGGCTACGAGTATTTCCTTCGTGCCGAGCATCTGAGCGCCGGGTTGCGGTGGAAGGGCCTGCTCGGCGGCCATTTTGAATTTGGCACCTTGTCTTTCAGCAGGCCAAGCCTCATTTTGGTGCGCACCTTTGCAGGGCGATGGAACCTTGAGGGCTGGCTTCCTCCGGCGAAGAACACTTCCACGCAAGGACTGCGGATTTATGGGCCGCCCTCGCCGGTCCCTCCCGTGAATCACCTTCAAAAAATCAAATTCTACGAAGGGCGTATCGATTTCAAGAATCAACAGGAGAAACTTCCGTTCGCCTTCACCGGAGTTGCCGGCAGCGTCGAACAAGTCTCTCCTGGCCGCTGGGAGCTTCAACTCGAAGCCCAGCCATGGCGCAGCGGCGTTCTCCTGCAATCGACGGGAATTATTCGCGTCCACGGGGACCTGGCGGGGACCTCCACTCGCTTACAGCCTGCGGAAATCACCTTGCGCTGGGGCGAAGCTTCCCTCGCCGATGTCTTCCGCCTTCACCATGGTCAGGATTACGGCGTCCGCGGTCTGTTTACTTTGTACGCCACGGCGAAGAGCACTGCGTCTACGGATGATGGCCCGGGCGATTGGACCTATTCCGTCGAGGCTCGCGCGAGTCGAATTCACCGCTGGGATTTGAGCGAGCGGGCCGATAATCCCGGGTTGGATGTGGACGTCAGCGGGCGATGGAACGTCGGAACGGGGACTATTCTCGCCGATCAATTCGCGGTGGAAGGATTACGCTCGAACTTGCGCGGAAAGTTCCGCTACGCCTCGGAAAGCGCAACGCCCATGGAATTGCGCCTGGACTCGATGGGCGTTCAGGCTTCGGACTTGCTGGCTTGGTATCGCGCCTTCCATCCCGACGTCGCCGAAGGTATCATCGCCGACCAATATTTTACCGGTGGCATGATTCTGCATGGCTGGCCGCTCTCCATCCAATCTGCGGCGCTCTCGAGCAACGGTGGCACGGTCAAGGTTCCGGGATTTGTCGAGCCCGTACGAATCGGCCGTGTCAACGGCGGACGCGAGCGGTCGCGCATGGTGATCGGCCCTGTGCGAGTCGCACTCGGCGGTGCTCCTCGCGAAGTCATCGCACCAAAGCTGCGCCGCGCCGCGCCGGCAATGGAGAATGCCGCGGATCTGACGTTTACGCAGGATTTGAAGACGGGCTCCGGAAGCATCGGCATCGAGGGAAATATTTCCAAGGTCGAAGATTTTCTGAAGCTTGCGGCTTCTCTGGGGCGGCCGGTCAATCACGGCTGGGAACTTACGGGTGAGGCCAGCGCGGTGACCCAGTGGAGATGGAAGGAGCCCTTCCACGGGCGCTGGAACGGGTCAGTCTCGGTAAACGAAGGATCGCTGACGGTTGCGGGCTTGAACCAGCCGCTGAGTCTAGCGGAAGCGAGCTTGGGCTGGAACGAAGGGCGGCGCGCGGCCCGCCTGCTGAGGGTCGCAGGCTTCGGCGGGAATTGGGTGGGAGAGATAGAAGAAGAGCCCAAGACCGATAAAGATACTGCCGCACACTGGAAATTCGATTTGAACGTGGACCATTTGAATGCCGCTGAGCTGGATCGCTGGGTGGGGCCGCGCGCGCGCCCGAACTGGCTCGAGCGGCTGCTGCATTCCTTTTTGGGAGAAGTTACTCCCGCGACGCCCGCCAGCGAACTGCTGCGGCGCGTCGACGCCGAGGGACGCCTTCGCATTGCTCGCTTGACCGTTGAAAAGCTGAAACTGGAGAATGTTGTGGCCCAGGGCTCGCTGCGGGATTTGAAGATGGAGGTGCGGAACTCCGGGGCCGAATGGGCCGGGGGGCGGGTCCGGGCAAAGATCAGCGCCAGCTTCTTGCCACGCCCGAGCTACGAAATCAGAGCCGACCTCGAACAAGTCAATCTTGCGAAATTGCCGGGAACGGAGCGGCTGGCGGACCGTTTGAGCGGCGCCGGTTCGGGAAACCTGCAATTGAAGACCGCAGGAGTTGGACGCGAAGAGTTGCTCCGGAGTCTGGACGGAAGCGGCTTCGTGAATCTGAAACAGGTCGAGCTCAACGGGTTGGATTTGCCGGCCAGCATTGCAGACGGCGCTGAACACTCGGGGACTTCCCGATGGCCCGCGGGCGAATGCGCCTTTCTGATCCGCAATCGCGGCATCGTGTTGCAATGGCTGCAACTGAATGCCGCCCTTGAGCAAACTTCGGTGCAAGGTACGCTGAGCTTTGGCTCGGACGCGGACTTGAGTGTCTCCATGCAGCCCCGGGAACCGGCCAGAGCAACACCCAAAAAGGCTTCCGCAAAAAGGCATGTCCTGAAAATCTCCGGGCCGCTCGCCGATCTCCGTCTGACGGTGGAGAGTACTCCACAACCCCAAGTCGTGAATTGAGCTTTTGCATACTCGCTTTCTTTGCCGTCTGCGAGAGTCATTAGAACTACCGGAGGATCAGGATGAAGCGTGCTGCGCTGGCGGCTGCCTTGCTTGCCTTTACCCTCTGAGCGAACACAAGAGCGCAGAAGCCGTGCACCCGCTCAAAAGCGGTGGAAGAGTAGAATTCGTTTCCGAACTGGCTCCGCAGCGGGCTTTTTCGCGGTATCCTCGATCTGGTGTCCGATGAAGCGCACCGTTCTCCTTTTCACGAGCCTGCTGCTTTCTGTGGCTTCCTCCGCCCCCTCGCGGGAGCAGCGTACGAGTCTCCTTCCCCAGCTGCACGCCGGACAAACTCTCACCTATCTCATCCGCTGCCAAAGCTCGAAAAACGTCAAGACCGAGAGCAATGTTGCTCTCGCTCTGGCCCCGACGGCTGCGCAGACAGACACCCAGGGTTTGCTCCGCATTGAGGTTTTGCATTTGCAGCCAGCCGGCGACAGATTCGCGATGCGCGCGCGGGGCCAATTCCTCAACGATAATTTTGGCGTCCCGGCAAAGCCGGCGGGTGAGAAATCCAAGTTCGAAGCCTCGCCCCTCTCGCCGGAAGGGAATCCCGTCGAATTCACCATCTCGGCAGAAGGACTTGCGGAAAAAATCACCGGCCTCGACGGTCTTACTCCCGAGCAACAGCAGATCTGGAAAGAGTGGCTGGCGCGGTTTGCCGTAGCCTGGGCCATTCCTTCGTCGCGCGCGAAAATCGGAGATAAATGGAAGGTCGAGCAACCCGAGCCGGCCACTTCTCCGATCGCCGCGCTCAGCTGGACGCGTGATTCTTATTACGTCCGCGACGAGCCTTGCCGCCCCGCGCAGCTTTCCAGCACCGGAGAAGCTACTTTCTCGAACGGTCCGATGGACCATTGCGCGGTGTTGTTCACCAGCGCCAAGCTGGTGCAAAAATCTTCTCCCAAGGACGCCACGCCCGAAGCCTTCAAACTCCACCAGCTGAAAACCATGGGCACCGCCAAAGGTTCGAACGAAGTGATCACCTACATTTCGCTCACCAGCGGCCTTGTCGTGCGCGCCACCGAAAACGCCTCCCAGCAAATGGACGTTGTCGTTGCCAAGGCTGACGGCTCCAACGGCGTGCATTACCACGTTGAAGCCAAGAGTGATCTCGAGGTTTTGCTGCTCACCGAAGCTCCGGGGCCGCCGCAGCGCTAAGGGAGCGTGCCGCGCCTCGTCAGAAAATCCCCGGGCTTGCATGACGGAGTATAATGAAAGTTTCTGCCATGCCTGGCAAAACCGGCAGGAGACCCTCTCGATGAAATTCGAGCTGCACAGCAACTACCAGCCTCGCGGCGATCAGCCTGCCGCCATCGATCAGCTTTCCTCCGGCGTCGCATCCGGCGACAAGCATCAGGTACTTCTCGGCGTCACCGGTTCCGGCAAGACCTTTACGATGGCCAAGCTCATTGAGCAGTTCAATCGCCCCTCACTGGTTCTCGCCCACAACAAAACGCTGGCGGCACAGCTCTATCACGAGTTCAAAGCGTTTTTTCCGGAAAACGCCGTCGAGTATTTCGTCAGCTACTACGATTATTACCAGCCCGAAGCCTATGTCCCGTCGGCAGATCTTTATATCGATAAAGAAGCAACTATCAACGATGAGCTTGACAAGCTGCGCATGAGCGCCACGCGTTCGCTCTTCGAGCGCCGTGACGTCATCATTGTCGCTTCGGTCTCCTGCATCTACGGCCTCGGTTCGCCGGAAGCTTACTATGGCATGCTGGTCATGCTCGAAAAGGGCCACCAGACTTCGCGCGAAGCTCTCCTGCGCCGCCTCGTCGACATCCAGTACGAGCGCAGCGAAGACTTGCGCCGCGGTACCTTCCGCGTTCGCGGCGACATGATCGAGATTTATCCCACGTATGAAGATCACGCCTATCGCATCGAAATGTGGGGCGACCAAATCGACACGCTGCGTCAGATCGACCCGCTCACCGGCGAAGTCCGCGCCGGCAACGAAGACTTGTCGCGCGTCCCCATCTACCCGAAAACCCATTACGTCATGCCCCAGGACCAGCGCGACCGCGCCATCGTGGGCATTCAAGAAGAGCTCGAGTGGTGGAAGAGAGAGCTCGAGAAGCAGGGAAAATTTGTTGAAGCTCAGCGTGTCGCGCAGCGCACTCTGTTCGACATCGAAATGATGCGCACCATCGGCTACTGCCACGGCATCGAAAACTATTCGCGCCATCTCAGCGGCCGCTTGCCCGGCGAGGCTCCGCCCACCCTGCTCGATTACGTGCCCCAGGACTACCTGATGTTCATTGACGAATCCCACCAAACCGTTCCGCAGGTGCGCGGGATGTTCCATGGCGATCGTTCGCGCAAACAGACATTGGTCGATTACGGCTTTCGCATGCCATCAGCGCTAGACAACCGTCCGCTTACCTTCGAGGAATTCGAGCATCGCCTGAATCAGGTCATCTATGTGTCTGCCACGCCCGGTCCTTACGAACTCACCCGCGCGGGCGGCATGGTCGTCGAACAGGTGATTCGCCCCACCGGGCTGGTGGATCCGGAAGTCGAAATTCGTGCCGTCAAAGGCCAGGTGGACGACCTGCTCGAAGAAATCCGTGCTCGCGCCGAGAAAAACGAGCGCGTGCTGGTCACCACGCTGACCAAGCGCATGGCCGAAGACCTGTCCGAATATTTCACCGAAATCGGCGTTCGCTGCCGCTACTTGCATTCGGAAGTCGAAACGCTCGATCGCATCAAGATTTTGCGCGATTTGCGCCGCGGTGAATTTGACGTGCTCATCGGAATCAACCTGCTGCGCGAAGGTTTGGACTTGCCGGAAGTTTCTCTCGTCGCGATTCTCGACGCCGATAAGGAGGGCTATCTTCGCAGCGCCACTTCGCTGATTCAAACGATTGGCCGCTGCGCGCGTCACATCGAAGGCCGCGCCATTCTTTATGCCGACCGCCGCACCGACTCGATGAATCAGGCCATCGACGAGACCAACCGCCGCCGCGCTAAGCAAGTGGCCTTCAACAAAGAAAATAACATCACGCCTATGTCCATCGTGAAGTCCGTGGATATGGAGCTGGCGCGCATCGTCGAAGCCGATTACGTCTCCGTGCCCGTCGACGACACCACCCTCGACGCCGCCGCCGCAGGCATCAAGAACGAACAGCAACTCGCCCAATTGCTCCAGCAGCTCGAAAAGCAAATGCGCGAAGCCGCCAAGAAATTCGAATTCGAACGCGCCGCCCAACTCCGCGACCGCATCCGTTCCCTCAAGCAAAAGGACATGGCTGGGCTCTTCTCTCGCCAATCGGACTCGGGGTCCGATCCGGTCGAACAGAGTTCCCGAATGGCGGAGTCCTAACCGCCCGGTATCGTCATGATTTTCAAGACCGATCGGCTGGTGCTCAGTACCTGGCAATCCTCGGACTGGATCGCCTTACGTCCGATCGCTAGCGACGCGGAAGTCATGCGTTACATCACCGGCGGGGTGCCTTGGACCGACGAGCGCATCCAGTTGTTTGTGAACCGTCAGATGGAACTTTTTCTCGCTCGTGGCTTCTGCAGGTGGAAATTGCTGGTAAAACCCACCGAGGAAATGATCGGTTTCTGTGGTGTGGGATTCTGGGGCGACGAGCTTGAGGCAGAGATTGGCTGGTGGCTTGCACGCCGGTATTGGGGGCGTGGCCTCGCGACGGAGGCGGCCCGGGTTGCCCTGCGGGATGCGTTTGAACGCGCCGCGGGCCTGGATCGCATTGTCTCCATAGCCAGGCCGGCGAATACCGCTTCCGTTCGAATCATGGAGAAACTCGGTCTCAAAGTGGAATGCGAATTTGAGAAAGACGGCGTGCGCCTGGTTCGGTATGCGATCGATCGTCCGGCAAGCTACACCGCCCCTCGTTTCAAAACGTCCAGCGGATAAAACGTATCTCGCCACACGATCCCGCCCTGCCACAGCGTCACCACCGTCGATCGCAGCAGCATGTAACAGAACAGCAGGGCCCCCAAAGGATGCGTCAGCGCGTACAGCGGCGACACGCGCATGACCCACGCCACGCCGGCGTGGAAACCGAGTGCAATCGCGACGGCAATCGCGCTCGATCCGAAAATCCACCCGTGCCCGAAAAACACACCCGCAAACGGCAGAATATCCGTCATCAACAACACGGCCACTTCGAAGGCCACGAGCCTCAGGTCGTAGCCTGCGCCAGCAAAGAAGTTTTTGGTCACTCCGCGGACCAGATTGCCCACTCCCGCGTGCCAGCGCACCGCGACAAAATCCTGCGCCACCGCGCAACCGGAGCGAAAGCCCGCTTGCTTTACGATTTTCCCCAGTTTCATGTCGTCGACCACCTCCATCGCCAGCCGCCGGTGCGTTCCGCTTGCTTCGTAGGCCGAACGGCGCACCAATTGAAATGCTCCGACTCCCACGTAGCGGGAGGATCGCGGATTGGCGGCTTGCGATGGGTCCGCTCCCAGGTGAAAGCCCAGTCCGAAGAAAGTGACAAGCACCGCCTCCCAGAATCCCACCATCTCCACGTCGCCCAACAGGGTCAGATGGTCCAGGTTGTGCGCTTTCTCGAGCGAAATCGCGCGGCGCAACACATCGGGCTTGAAGCGCACATCCGCGTCTGTGAACAGCAGCCACTCGCCCGACGAAGCTTCGTAGGCTTTCTCGAGTCCATGCGGCTTGCCCAGCCAGCCTTCGGGCAGCCGGTCCACGTGCACAACGCGGAGCCGTTGGTGCGCCGCGGCAAATGTGTCGAGAATTTGTCCCGTTGCGTCCTGCGAGCGGTCGTCAACTGCCACCACTTCAAAGCCCGGATAATCCATTTCCATGAGTGTTGCAAGCGCAGCGGGCAACTTTTCCTCTTCGTCTCTGGCGCTGAAAAGAATGGAGATTCGCGGGCAGTCCGCATCCGCGGCGGGCGGGAAATCTCTCACCCAGGGAAGGCGTATCGCTCCGTAGGCAACCCGGAGACCGTAGGTGAGCCAAAACAGCGCGATCCATCCAAACAGCGCGATTCCCAAAAGATGCATGAAGATTGGTCTCGGCGTTGCCCTCAGGTTATCCTAGCACGCTATGGAAAAGACCCTGGCCATCGTGGGGGCCGGGCGGGCGCTTGCACCGGTGAAAGAGTGCGGGGCGGCCGTCGGCAGCATGCACCCATTGCAGACCTTCAGCGGAGTCGGTGTGCCGGATCTCGAAGGCTTCGCCGTGGAGGGAGACGTCGTTGCCGTGCGCCTCGAGGCAAATCGCCCGAGCGCTGGGCGGATCGCCGGTGCACATTGCCCTAGACAAGAAAACCCTGTATCACGCCGCCGCGACGCTCGCCTCGGGCCAAGTACTTGCCTTGGTGGAAGCGGCGACGCAGTTGCTCATCTCGCTCGGGATGAAATGCAACGAAGCGGCCCGCGCGCGGCATGGACTGGGCCTCTGGCAAGAGGAGGTTATAAGATTGTAGAAGCGCACTACGCGCGCTCGGCGATTCGCCGGAGGAGATCGCCCAAGGCTATCAAGGTCTTAGTCGTCTTGCCGCGCGCGTGCTCGCCCAGGATTCCGCTGGCACCACCGCGGAATTGGAAAGAAGTTCTGCTGCCATAAAAACGAAGCTCAAGGTTCGAGTGGGAAACCGGTGAATCGACTGCACATTGCCGTAGAACACAGGAAATTAGCCAACGGTTTGCACGTGGTCGTTGCGCCGGACTCCACGGCGCCGGTCGTCACCGTGGGCGTGTACTACAAAATCGGCTTCCGTCTCGAACCACAGGGGCGCAGCGGCTTCGCACACCTGTTCGAACACATGATGTTCCAGGGTTCCGCAAATGCCCCCAAAATGCAGCACATCAAGCTGATCAACTCGAGCGGCGGCGTGCTGAACGGCTCGACCAGCTACGACGTGACCAATTATTACGAGGCCGTTCCCTCGAACGCCTTGGAACGCGTGCTGTGGCTCGAAGCGGATCGCATGCACGCGCTAAAGGTTGACGAAGAAAACCTGAAAAATCAGCGCGATGTCGTAAAGGAAGAAGTCCGCGTCAACGTCATGAACGAACCTTACGGCGGATTCCCCTGGCTCGACATGCCACCGGTTGCCTTTCGCAACTGGGCCAACGCGCACAATTTCTACGGCGATTTCGCGGACCTGGATGCCGCGCACCTCGGGGACGTTCAGGCCTTTTTCAAGACTTATTATGTGCCCAACAACGCCGTGCTTCTTATTCTTGGTGATGTCAAACCTGCGGAAGGCTTGGCGCTGGCCGAAAAGCATTTTGGCGGCGTTCCTGCCGGATCTCCACCGGCGTTCGCCGATCCTAGCGAACCGGAACAAACCGAAGAACGGCGCGGCCAGGTCGAGGAGAAATTTGGCACGTTGCCCGCCATCGCTATCGGCTACCTGCTGCCGAAGCGGCGCACCGCGGATTGGTGCGCGATGGCGTTGCTCGACCAGGCGCTGCACGGCGGAAGAGCGGGAAGACTTTACCGCGAGCTCGTTTTGGAAAAGCAAATCGCCGTGGAGGCGGACGGCGGCATCGATGATCTTTTCGGTTACAACGGACCTAGCCAGATGACCACTCGCATTCTTCATAAGCCGGAGTATTCGGGCGAAGCCGCCCTCGCCGCTTTCAACGCCGTGATTCACCAGGTGCAGGAAGAGGGAATCGGCGCCGACGAACTTGAGCAGCTCAAGGTGAAATGGCGTTCGGATTATTACGCGACCCTGGAAAGTGGACGCGGGAACTACATGCCGAAATATGGCCTGATGCATTTGCTCGCTTGCTTCACGCTTTTTGACGATGAGCCGCAGCTGGTGAATAGAATCCTCGAGGGATTTCTTGCCGTGACCCCTGAACAGGTTCACTCCGTGGCAAAGAAATATCTGCGCAACGAAAAACGCGCGATCGTCTTTCGCGCTCCGGCGAAGATCGGGTCACCCGCGGACGCGGGCGTCCGGGAGGCCGCGTAATGGGTTCGCGCCCGGCGGAAGTGGCTGTTGGCGTGCCCGCCCTTGCTCCCGAACGGCAAGTGACGTGGCCGAAGCGCACCAGGACGCGGCTGGCGAACGGCCTGGAAGTGATTCTCGCGGAGTCTCACACCATTCCGAAGTTTCACGGCGAGCTCCTGTTTCGCTCGGGAAATGCCGCAGCTGCGGATCGTTCTATCGGGCTCGCGGAAATGACCGCGACCGTGCTTCGGTCGGGCACCCGGAAGCGCGCCAGCCGCAAGATCGAAGAAGACCTGCGGCGCATCGGCGCGGACCTCTCCGCACACGCTGGGTCGGACGCGAGTGCTATTTCTTTTAGCGGCCTGTCGGAATTTGCGGAACCGCTGCTTGACCTTGTGCAGGAGCTGGCGCGTGAAGCCTCGTTTCCCGAAGCGGAGTTTGAACGGGAACGCCGCCAGAAACTCGAGGAAGTGAAACTCCAGCGCACGCAGCCCGGCTTCCTTGCTAGCGAACGGCTGCGCAAGGTTTTGTTTGGCGCGCATCCGTATGCTCACGTAGCGCCGACTGAAGCGCAAGTCGCCGCCTACAAACTCGACGATTTGAACACGGTTTACCGCGAATTGTATACGCCACGGAATGCTCTACTCCTTCTCGTTGGCGATTTTGATCCGCAAGAAATGCTGAAGACGATCGAGACGGTTTTTCACGCGTGGAGCGGGAAGCAACCGGAAGCAAAAGCTTTCCCGGCGCCAGCGAATCCGCGAGGTCGCCGCGTGTATCTCGTGCATATGCCTGGCGCTGTTCAGACGCAAATCCTGGCGGGATGCCACGCCATCACGCGCAAGCATCCGGATTGGATCAAGCTCGGCGTTACGAATTGTCTGTACGGGGGCGCCTTCAATTCGCGGTTGGTGATGAACATCCGCGAAGACAAAGGCTATACCTACAGCCCGCGCAGCGGCGTGACGCCCCTTCGCCAGCACGGCTTTTTCTCGGTGTCCGCGGCAGTACGCAACGACGTTGTGGCCGCATCGCTGACAGAGATTTTCTACGAATTGAACAAGCTGCGGTCCCTTCCGGTTCCACCCGCGGAGTTGGCCGATGCGCAGAATTACCTGAGCGGCGTGTTTTCGCTGGGCCTGGCAACGCAAGAGGGCCTGCTGACGCAATTCTCCACCGTGGCGGAGCATGAGCTGCCGGACGATTACCTCGAAACGTATCGTGCCAAGGTCCGGGCCGTCACCCCCGAAGAGTTACTGGCAACGGCCAGAAAATATCTTGACTCGGAAAACATGCAGATGGTGTTGGCGGGCGACCGCTCGCAAATCGAATCGCAGGCGGTGCTGTTCGGGGAAGTCGAACTCTTCGACGCGCAAGGCAACCGGCTCTAGCCGCGTAGGGAGCAAAGCAGGACAGCGATTGAAGTACGCATCTGCCCCCCAGGGTGGCGTGGCAGTCTCGGATGTGTATTCTCCCTGCCTGCTCCTTTCTCACACGGCGAGCGCTTCAGCAGGTGCCGGGAGGCGGTCCGACGACGGGGCGAGAGATCTTGCAGATGCGCAAATACCTGACCGTGGAAAGAACCTGTCGGGGAAAGACCGTCGTCCGCAAGCGAGGGGGGAGAGCTAGCTTGGCCCGAAAAGGACGTGATGGTTTTACCGCTGTCGATTCAACCTGGGACCTGGTGGGACTTGGGAGCTTCGATGCGCAACGGGACCTGATCTGCGATGGTGATGCCGTAGCCTTCCAGCGCGACGACTTTTTTGGGATGGTTGGTGAGAACCCGAATGTCTCTGAGGCCGAGGTCGATCAGGATCTGCGCGCCTATTCCGCTTTCGTGCTGCACCATGCGCTGGCGAGCGGGCTCGCGATCGAGTTGGCCTCGCTTGTGTATATGAATCTGTGGCAGCGTGCCAGGCTCTTCGGCGGGATCGACGGAGAAGCCACGGCCGGTGTGATGAAGATAAAGGAACACGCCGCGATTTTCTTTGGCGATGGCTTCGAGCGATAGCGTAACAAGTTCTCGGCAATCGCAGGTGGTGGAACCGAAGACATCGCCGGTGAGGCAGTGCGAGTGCACGCGCACGAGCGCAGGTGGATGGCCCTCGAGGTTACCGCGAACGAGCGCGATGTGCTGGTCGTGATCCACGTCGCTTGAGTAGGCGATCATTTTGAATGCGCCGAAACGCGTGGGGAGAATGGCTTCCGCGACGCGCCGGACGTACCGCTCATGCTGCATGCGGTAGCGAATCAAGTCCGCCACCGTGAGCATCTTAATGTCGTGTTCCTTGCAGAATTCCATGAGCTGCGGCACGCGAGCCATGGTGCCGTCTTCGTTCATGATTTCGCAGATGACCCCGGCAGGATAAAGCCCGGCAATGCGCGCGAGGTCCACCGAAGCTTCGGTCTGCCCGGCGCGGACAAGCACTCCTCCATGGCGCGCGCGCAGCGGGAAGATGTGGCCGGGGCGGGCGAGGTCCTGCGGCTTGGTCTTCGGATCGATGGCGGTGAGGATGGTGACGGCGCGGTCGGAAGCGCTGATGCCGGTAGTGACGCCGACGCGCGCGTCGATGGACTCGGTAAAAGCGGTGCCGTGGGCGGAAGTGTTGACGGGCGACATGAGCGGGAGGTGCAGCTCGTCGCAGCGGTCTTCGGTGAGGGGCATGCAGATCAGGCCGCGGCCGTACTTGGCCATGAAGTTGATGACTTCGGGGGTGATTTTCTCCGCGGCCATGGCGAGGTCGCCTTCGTTCTCGCGGTCCTCGTCGTCAATCAGCACAATCATGCGGCCCTGGCGAATTTCTTCCACGGCTTCTTCCACCGTAGCAAAAGGAGATTTGGTTTCATTCATAGGGAAAAGCCTACTTCTAACTTATAAAGGGAAGAGAAGAAAGAGGCAAGCCGGGACGCTGTTCTGGCAGCTCGCAGCATGCTGGCGTTCGCTTGCAAATTGACCGGCGATTGGCCAGCGGTTTTCTAGTCTCTGCCGGCGGCGTTCATACGGTCGTGGAAGGTGAACTGGGAGGCCAGGGCGAGGGGTTTGCCGTCCAGTTCGCCGTAGGGATAGATGAAGTAGTTGAGAGGAGCTCCCTGTTGTGGAGGATCTAACCGAATATCCCGTCCCACGGTAAATTGCACGCGATTGTCGTCGTGCGCGCCAAAAAAATAGTCCTTCTTATCTTGATGTTTCCAGGCTTCCGAGGCGTCCACGGGAATCCAGCCATAAGGCTCGACATAGAACTCCGCCCAGCAGTGATACCCAGGCACGGTGCCGTCATGCTGATCCTCGGGCAGAGGGAAACCGATCTCAAATCGCGCGGGAATGCCGGCCGCGCGCATCATGCCGATCAACAGAGAGTGAAAATCGGTGCAGTTGCCGCGCTTGGCGGTGCAAGCCCAGATGGCATCCCCGTTACCCCAGCCCGTGCCGGACTTGTCGTAACGCAGGGTGGCGACGACGTAGTCGTAAATGGCGCGGGCCTTGGCGAGCGGGTCCGCAAGCCCGTGAGTCTGCTGCGCAGAAAGCTCCTCAATGGTTCCCTGGAGGGGAATGAGGCGGTCGGGTTGGAGGAAACGCTGAAGATCGGGCGAGATCGGACGAGATTCGGAGGCGACCGAGCGCGCATCGAGCGAGACACGATGCTCGCGACGCGTGGCTTCAAAAGATACGCGGACTTCGGAGGGCTCCTTGAGCTTCGACGGCGGAACCTGGACATAGAGATATTCGTTGCCATACTCGGGATCGCGACGCTCGGCATAGGCGAAAGGAGCGTCAATCTTCAGATTGCGAATGGTTTGGTAGCGATCCGATTGCGGCAGGGGAATCCACATTCGTGACACCTTGTCGTCCGGAGACAGGGCCGGGATTTTGGTGAGGTAGGTAAATACGAAGTTGCGTGTTGGTCCGTTGGTGCTCGCAGGAGCCGAAACAGCCCCTCTCATGACCACCAGGGCGAGGGTGCAAGCAAATCCCACGACACTGATCTTGAGTGATTTCATGGGCGAACTCTCCTCCAGGATCGCAGCCTGGTCCTCAGTAGGATTCGGTAAGTCGGAACGAAAGGAATTGCCGGCGAAAGCCGCGGTCAGCGGACAATATCAAGGGAAGGCGTTAGACGGTCGCAGCGCCATGGAAGGCTCTCATCGCATGCAATGCAGAATAACCTTGCCTTTCAACAGCGGAGATGTCAAGTCAAGGAGCAGATCGATCAGATCGAGCGCAACTAACAATCCAAGGCAGTTCGATTTTCGTTCCGGCATAGCTGATCGCTCCAACCATCACCCCGCACGAGCGTCCACGCGATGGGCGCACTGATTGCCAATTCCAGCGCAAGCCTGCCACTGCTGTGCACGCGTAATAGATCGCCCGAAACACCGAGATGGCCAGGGATCCCGAGCGGGCCGAGAGGCATGTGGCGCCGGCCATCTTCTGCTGCTCGATAGATCGGATACAGAGTATGTCTTTGGCCATCAGGAGTCCGTGAACAAGGAAGCTTTGACATCCTCGCCGCCCTTAAAAAAGGGCGAGGATTCCTACGAAGCCTGGTTTGGTTTCAACCAGAGCACTTTCGGCGGGTTCCTGTTTCATCGATCGGCCTTACTGCGCCGCATCTCCGCAGGCTTCACATCGGGCCCGCCCGGCCCTAGGTCTTGCGACAAAAGAACTATACACCAAAACCTGCGCCTTATCTCCCCGTTCTCAAGAACGGAGCCTTACGGCGCATCTGGCAAATGCTAACACCGGCATTATGTTGCTTCCAGCCAGGTTCGGTTTGTTATCATGCCGAGAGGCGGGCGGAGAGTTTCGTGATCGGACATCGCTCAAATGGTTGAGGACTTATCGAAATATCATCGCCCGATTGGCAGGTTGCTTGATTGCCGTTCCCGAGCGGAGGACTGGGACGGTTATCGCCTGAGCGAAGAGCAGCTCGAGTTTTTTCAGGAAAACGGATATCTGAAAGGGATTCGAATCTTGAGCGACGAGCAGGTGGAAGTTCTCCGCGGCGAGCTCGAACAACTCATGAATCCCGAGCATCCGGGGCGGCCTTTGTTCCACGAATATCATTCCAACGAATCGGCCGATCCAGAGCGTGTATTGTTTCATGCGCTGGGCGCGTGGCGCGTGCTGCCCGGGTTTCATGACTTGCTGTGGAATCCGGCGTTTTTGCTGCCGGCGTCGCAACTGCTCGGCGGGCCGGTGCGTTTCTGGCACGACCAGCTTTTCTGCAAGCCGGCACGGCACGGAGGAGTGGTGGCGTGGCATCAGGATTATTCCTACTGGACAAGAACCACGCCGCTGGCCCATCTCACTTGTTGGATAGGGCTGGACGACTCGACACGCGAAAATGGATGTTTGCATTATGTTCCGGGAAGCCACAAGTGGCCGGACTTGCCCAAACCGGTTTTGGCGGGCGGGCTGGAAGAAAGCCGGAGTAGCTTGCCGGAAGAATTGCAAGAGAAGTTCAGGCCCGTGCCGGTGGAAATGAAAAAAGGAGAAGGCTCGTTTCATCACGCGCGAACCATGCACGGTTCAGGGGCGAACGACACGCCGCGGCCACGGCGCGCGACAGTGATCAACGCCTTCCGGGATGGGGTGACGTCCAATTCGAATGAGCCGCTGCTCGAAGGCGTTCCCGCCATTCCTCGAGGTCAAAAGATGGGCGGGCAGTTCTTTCCGTTGTTGTTCCGTTAACAGTGCGAGGTCACCTTGGGAAAGCCCGGCGACAATTTTGATTGTATTGTCGAAGAATGCCCTGTTGGTGTGGCGACCCGGAGTAATGAGCCGGGCGAGCAAGAAAAAGGAGGAGGGAATGGATATTTTTCCCTGGGGATTGGCAGGCGGAGCGATAGCGCTGGCAGTGTTTGCGTTTCTTGTATCGCAGATGGTTTTCACGATTCACACGAAGCAGGCCGCGGTGATCGAGAAATTCGGGGAAATTCGAACGCATCGCGGGGCCGGGGCTGAATTTCAAGGTCCCGTTCATCGAGAAGGTAGTCTACATCGAAGACCTAAACATGCAGTTGATGGGTGTGCCGGTAATGTCCAAGACGAAGGACGATGCGACGGTGACCGTGCCGGTGCGCGTACAGTACTACGTGCTGCCCGGCAAGGTGAAAGAGGCCTACTACGAACTGGACGATCCCGAAGACTAGATCAAGGCCCACGTGGAAAATGTGATCCTGAGCTACATTCCTAAGATCAACCTCGACGATACTTATCAGCAGGAAGACCAGATCGCCCGGCGAATCAAGGAGAGCCTGTCAACCGTGATGGCGAAATTCGGTTATTCGATCGAGAACGCTTTGGTCACAAAAATCGTGCCTGCCGATGCCGTGGTGAAGGCGATGAACGATATCAACGCGGCGCGCCGGGAAAAAGTGGCGACGGAAGCGCGAGCCGAGGCAAACAAGATTACGCTAGTGTGTCAGGCGGAAGCGGAGGCTGAAGCGAAGGCCCTGGCCGGGCAGGGCGTGGCGCGAGAGCGCAAGGCGAATGGGCTGCGCGACTCGGTGCTCAATTTTGAAGGAGGTGTGCAGGGGGTCGACCCCCATGAAGTGATGGCGCTGCTGATGATGACGCAGTATTTTGACGCGTTACGAGATATTGGAGCGCAATGCCATTAGGGCCGGGAATCTGGCCGCGGCGAAGAGTATGGAGAAGTCACCGGAGAAGAAGTAAGAGAGTGCAAAGTTCCCGGGAAAGACCAGCTCAGAGTTTCTTCAAGGGACCAGGAAAAATGCGGCCAAGAGAATAGGAGCCGGGGCCGGTGAACAACAGGCCCAGAGCCAGCAGCAGAACCGTGAGGGCGAACTCTATTCCGCCTTTGCCAATGTCAAAGCCGTGAGGCAGATGGACTCGATAGATGGCGCCAATCATGACGATGATGACGCAGACCGATCCGACACGCTCGAAGGCGCCGAGAAGGATGGCCAGTCCGCCTGCAAATTGAGCCAAGCCAACCAGATAGCCGTCCATCATGGGAAGATGCAGGTAAGCCGCAAAGCCCCGCGGCCCCGGGCCGCCAAAGGCCCCAAACAGAATGCCGCTGCCGTGATACAGAACCGGGAGCGCGCAGGCTAGGCGAAAGATGAGAAGCGCGAAGTTCGATGTTGAGGATCCTTCGGGTGCGGGGGCAGTTTCATTGCTCACAGAAGCCTTCCGCGTGCACGGAGTATTTGACATCCTCCCCGCCCTCAAAAATAGGCGAGGATTCCTACGAAGCCTGGTTTGGTTTCAACCAGAGCACTTTCGGCGGGTTCCTGTTTCATCGATCGGCCTTACTGCGCCGCATCTCCGCAGGCTTCACATCGGGGCCTGCCCGGCCCTAGGTCTTGCGACAAAAGAACTATACACCAAAACCCTGCGCCTTATAGGCTGGCCTATAAGCGGAGCCGAGCCACGGCTTTGAAGAGGACCGCGCCAAGCAGCATGACTTGTGAAAACAAAGAGGGCGGACCGGCGACCGGACCGCCCTTCTTCTACAGATCGTAATCTGAGCAAGCCTGTAAGGCGAGCCCAGAGCACCGGCAGGAGAGTGCCGGTGCCGGGGATCTTAGTACATGCCGCCCATCCCGCCTGCGCCGGGAGCGCCGGCAGCGGCCTTCTTCTCTTCTTCCTTGAGCTCGGCAACGAGTGCTTCGGTGGTGAGCATCAGGCCCGCAATGGATGCTGCGTTCTGCAGCGCCAGGCGTGTGACCTTGGCCGGGTCGATGACGCCCATTTTTACCATATCGCCGTATTCACCGGTCTCCGCGTTGAAGCCGAAGTTCTCTTCCTTCGATTCGCGGATCTTGCCGATTACCACAGCGCCTTCTGAACCGGCGTTGTGGGCAATCTGACGGGCGGGCTCTTCGAGAGCACGCTTCACGATGCCCGCACCAACAGCCTCGTCATCGTGGAGTTTGAGCTTCTCGACCGCAGCAAGGCAGCGGATAAGCGCGGTACCACCGCCGGGAACGATGCCTTCCTCGACGGCAGCGCGAGTGGCGTGCATGGCGTCCTCGACACGAGCTTTCTTTTCCTTGAGCTCGGTTTCGGTGGCCGCACCAACCTTGATGACGGCGACGCCGCCAACGAGTTTGGCAAGGCGCTCCTGGAGCTTCTCCTTGTCATAGTCGGAGGTGGTGTTTTCAATTTGCTGGCGAATCTGCTTGACGCGGCCTTCGATCTCCGACGGCTTGCCGGCGCCTTCCACGATGGTGGTGTTGTCCTTATCGATGGTGATTTTCTTGGCGCGGCCGAGGTCCTCGATCTTCACGTTCTCGAGCTTGATGCCGAGATCTTCAGTGATGGCCTTGCCTCCGGTCAGGGTCGCGATGTCTTCCAACATTGCCTTGCGGCGATCGCCGAAGCCCGGGGCCTTGACTGCGGCACACTGCAGCGTCCCGCGGAGCTTATTGACCACCAGAGTGGCAAGCGCTTCGCCTTCGACCTCCTCCGCGATGATCAGCAGGGGTTTGCCTGCCTTGGCGATGCCTTCGAGCAGGGGCAGCAAGTCCTTCATCGAGCTAATCTTCTTCTCATGGATGAGGATTCGGACATCTTCGAGCACGCATTCCATGCGGTCCGGGTCAGTGATGAAGTAGGGCGAGAGGTAGCCGCGGTCGAATTGCATGCCTTCCACAACTTCGAGCGTGGTCTCCATCGTCTTCGATTCCTCGACGGTGATGACGCCGTCCTTGCCCACCTTCTTCATGGCTTCGGCGATGATGCCGCCGATTTGCTTGTCGTTGTTGGCGGAAATGGTGCCGACCTGCGCGATCATTTCGCCCTTGACGTCCTTGTGGAGCCTCTTGATTTCCTCGACGGCAACTTCGACGGCCTTTTCTATGCCGCGCTTGAGAGCCGTGGGGCTGGCGCCCGCCGCGACGGTCTTCACCCCTTCGCGAAAGATGGCCTGCGCGAGCACGGTCGCAGTGGTCGTGCCGTCACCGGCAACGTCGGAAGTCTTGGAAGCGACTTCGCGCACCATCTGCGCGCCCATGTTCTCGAGCGCATCCTTCAACTCGATTTCCTTGGCTACGGTCACGCCGTCCTTGGTGATGACGGGCGCGCCGAACTTCTTTTCGATCACCGCGTTGCGGCCCTTGGGGCCGAGGGTGATCTTCACTGCGTCGGCAAGAGCGTTCACGCCGCGCAAAATCGCTTGGCGGGAATTCTCACCAGTTACAATCTGCTTCGCCATTTCTCCATTCCTCCTGATAATCTTCGAACTGCGAAACCCCCAAGAAAGAGCACGGGTCGGAAGACCCGCCACTACAGCCTACAGACCACTACCTGCGCGAACCGGCAGCCTTGGCCGCGCCGCTCAGCTTCGCCAGGATCTCCTCCTCGCGAAGGATCAGGTACTCTTCATCTTCAATCTTTATTTCCGTACCGCTGTACTTGCCAAAGAGAACGCGGTCGCCAGCCTTGACGTCGAGAGGGATCAACTCGCCCTTCTCGCGCTTGCCGGCGCCAACAGCGATGATTTCGCCCTCCATGGGCTTTTCTTTCGCAGAGTCAGGGATGATGATGCCACCCTTCACTGTTTCCTTCTCTTCTATGCGCTTCACGATGACGCGGTCGTGGAGCGGGATCAGATGTACTGCCATCTTGGACAACCTCCATAGGTGATCTAGCGGCTTTTTGAAAGTGGTTCGGGGAGCGGAACAGGGCCTTAGCACTCCTCGCAACCGACTGCTAATATAGCATGAAGGCCTTGCGTGTCAAGCGTTTCTCTGACCATCGAAGAATCCCCCGCGAAGCGGCTCGCCTCAGGTAAAGCTTTTGGTTGCAGAGACTTAAATAAGTGCAGGAAAAGCCTTGCACTTGGCGGTTGCCTTGCTTCATTAGGCAGAGTAGGATTCACAAAGTTTTCTTTCGCGCATTCATCAACCCTAACTATTGCGACGGATCAGACGGTTGTGGCCCTGCTGCTCTATCTCCGGTTGATCGGCTATACCCTGGGCACTCTGATCCAGCTCTTCTGGATGGTTGTCATTCTCGGGTACCGCAGACGGCGGAATTTCGAGCGCGTGTTCTTTTTCCTCTGCCTCGCCTTCTTCCTTTTTTACGGTGGTTCGCTGCTGGCCCTGAACTCGCAAATCTATTACCCCCAACCGCCCCTGGGAGTTGAGGGCTTTGCCATCGCCATTATCTCAGCGGGCCTGTGCATGTCCCCCGCGCTGTTGCTGCATCTGCACATGGAATACGCGGACACCCGCGGTTTGCTTCGGGTTAAGGCGTGGAAGCGCGGAGTTTTGGCTCTTTTTTACCTTGCAGGATTCTACCTGACACTCCAGCGCATTCCGTTGCTGTTGCGGGTGGGGGCCTTCGACTTCATCGGGCCGGGAAACTCCCTGGGCACGGGTTTCGCCATTGTGTTGTCGGTCGCCCTGGCTTGGTGCGCCGGCTGGGAGAGGCGCTTCGCGACAACCGCTCCTGACAAGCCGCAGCGCTATTTTCACTGGACACTGCTGTTCTTCTTTGCCGTAGCGTTCCTGGCCACCGGCGTATTGCATGTAGCCGCGTATCCAATCCCCCGGCAAACCAGCCAGGCCCTGGAAACGGTTTTTTCACTTCTGCCGATCGTGCCGTTCACGATGCTCATGGACCTGGTGTACCGGAGGAACTTCCTGCAGATCGGCAGGCAGAAGAATCTGCTGTATGCCGTCTCCGCGACTTTCCTTGCGCTGCTCTACCTGAGGCTGGTGCACCGAGTGGGTATTTGGTTGGAGCCGCTGCTTCCTCCGGAAGCCTCCGCATCGATCCTGTTGTTCGTGCTGGTGATTTTCATCGAGCCGCTACAGCGCGTGCTGGGACGAAGTCTCAGACAGACGGCGCAACTCGAAATGGACCGCGTTCAGAAGCTGATGACGGAAATCCACAAGGAAGCGCGGCAGGGGAATGTGGCGGGACTCATCTATTTTATCGAACGCAGGATTAAAGAGCAGTTGGAGCTGCGCGAAGTGTGGCTGGACCTACCGGATGGGAAGAGCCCGGCGGAACCGCGCTCGCAGGAACCTAGAGCGGCGCTCGCTTTCGATCCCCGCGAGTTCCCTGTTCAGCGCGGGGGAAAAAGGGAAGGCGTGCTTCATGTCGAACCCCATGGGGCGATTATCTCAGGAGACACGCGCGCAGCGCTGGAGTTCTTGTGTGAGCAACTGCCGGGGGCGCTCGATTTGTCCCGCCTCATCGATGAGAAGTTGCGGCTGGAAAGGGCATTGGCGGAGCGAGAGCGGCTGGCCGTGGTGGGGCAGATGGCGGCGAGCATTTCACACAACTTGAAAAACCCGCTGGGTTCGATGAAGACGATTCTGCAAGTGCAGTTGGAAAATCCCGAGTTGCCGGAGTCGATTCGCGGCGAGGCCAAGATGCTGCTGGAGGAGATTGGCAGGCTTTCTGCCAAACTGAATCAATTGCTGCAATTCAGCAGGCCGACGGTGCGGAGAGGTGAAGGCGTGGCCTATTGTGATGCAGCGGCGGCGATTGAAGAGGTGGCGGGCGTCTTGTCGCATGAAGCAGAGCGGCGCGGGCTCAATTTGAGCGCCGAATGGAGGGGCGCCCACGGGCAGGTTGCGGTGAGCGCCGAAGCGCTGAATGACATTCTGTCGAACCTGGTGGTGAATGCCCTGGAGGCCACGCCCCGTGGAGGAAGCGTAAGCGTGAACGCCGTCGAGGAGAGCGGAAGTCTATGCGTATGGGTGGAAGACGATGGGCCGGGGATTCCAGCGGCGCTGCGGGAAAAGGTTCTGCAGCCTTTCTTTACGACGAAGTCGCAAGGAACCGGACTGGGTTTGGCGATTGTGGCGCGTCGCGTGGCGGAATTTAGTGGGAAGGTGGATTGGGAGAGCCCAGTGAAAGACGGCCATGGCACGCGATTCAAGGTGACGCTGCCAGTCGAGGAACCAAAAAAGTAAGAGAGTTAAAGACGCAAGGAACAAAACCCATGAAAACGATATTAATTGTGGATGATGAACCGGCAGCCAGATACGGGCTGCGCAAGGCGCTCGAAGCAAAGTATCGGATCGCGGAAGCGGATTCGGCGGAAGCCGCCCGCGAGGCGCTGACGCGCGAGCAACCGGATTTGCTGCTGTTGGACGTCGTGCTGCCGGGGCAAGATGGGTTGTCGTTCTTGAAGTGGATGCGGGAGCAAGGAAGCGAACTGCCGGTGCTCATGGTATCTGCGCTGGACACGGCAAAAACGGCGGTCCAGGCGCTGCAGCTTGGCGCAGCGGATTACCTTGTAAAAGGATTCGAATTGGACGAACTGCGGCAGCGCGTGGACAATTTGGTGAAGCTTTCGACACTTGAAAAGGAAAACGACGCATTGCGCCGCCGCATGGCCGCGGACGGCCAGTTTGGGCAGATGATTGGGCGCTCGGCGGAAATGCGCCGGGCGTTCGAGATGGCGGATCGCGTGGCGCCAACGGACTCGACGGTGCTGATTCTCGGGGAAAGCGGGACGGGGAAAGATTTGCTGGCGCAGGAAATTCATGCGCGGTCGCCGCGTGCGGGGAAGCCGTACGTGGCGGTGAATTGCGCGGCGTTGCCGGAAACGCTGATTGAATCGGAATTGTTTGGCTACGAGCGCGGAGCGTTTACCGGCGCAGCCCAGCAGAAAAAAGGCAAGTTCGAGCTGGCAACGGGCGGAACGATTTTTCTGGACGAAATTGGCGACATGAACCCTGTGACGCAGGCCAAAGTGCTGCGCGTACTCGAAAACCGGACCATCGAGCGGCTGGGCGGGACACATTCGATTCCCGTGGACGTGCGGGTGATCAGCGCGACGCACCGCAACCTCCCGGCAGAGATTCGAAGTGGAAGATTTCGCGAAGACTTGTTCTACCGGCTGCGCGTGGTAACCCTCGAGCTGCCTCCCTTGCGCGCGCACAAGGGCGACACGGCCCTGCTGGCCGAGACCTTTCTCCAAATGCACGGCGCAAGGGTGGGGCGAACCCCACGCCTGAGCCGCAAGGCGCTGGCCGCCATCGAGAAATACGATTGGCCGGGCAATGTGCGCGAATTGAAGAATGCCTTGGAGCGCGGCGTAGTGCTCTGCCGCGAGGAAGAAATTGGCGTAGAGGATTTGCCGGCGGAGGTGGCGCAGGGAGAAGCAATCCGAGTGAAACACGACGGCGACCAGGCGGATAACGGAATGGGCGAGCGGGATTTTCGCGAAGCCAAGCGGAAATTCGAAGTGGCATATCTGATGAAGCAGTTGGCCGAGCATCGCTGGAATGTTTCGCGCACAGCGGCGACGATTGGGTTGCACCGGCAGAGTTTGCAGGAGAAGTTGCGGGAATTGGGGATTCGACGGCCCGGGCGCGAACCGCTGGAAGATGAGTAGTTAATCCGTAGTTGTTGATTTGCTGTCAGCAAAGAGAGTTTGCCGTGGAATTCGAACAATGGGCAGCGTCACGATAAACGGATACGTTATGGCCGGAGGCGCAAGCACGCGATTTGGTTTCGACAAAGCGCGCGCGGAATTGAACGGCGAGGCCATGCTCGCGCGGATGTGCAAGTCGGTTAAGGAGGTTACCGGATCGGTCGGCATCGTGGCGCCATTTGAGCGCTACGCAGAATTTGGCGAGCGCCTTGTGGAGGATCACTGGCCGGGCCAAGGGCCGCTTGGCGGCATCATCAGTGCATTGATAGATGCGCACACACGCAATGATGAACCTGCCTGGTGCCTGATCGTAGGCTGCGACATGCCGTTTCTCACGCGTGAGTGGCTTACCTACCTCAAGGATCGCACGGTCACGACCAGGGCCGCCGTCGTCGCCCCGCAGTCGGCCCGGGGGCTTGAGCCGCTCTGCGCGTGCTGGCACACGAGCGCGACAGACAAGTTGCAGTTTTCGTTTGAAGATGGAATACGCAAAGTGACCGACGCCATGAAACGCGTTAGCATGGAAGTTGTTGACGAAAAGGAGTGGAAACGTTTTGATGAAATGGGGCGGCTCTTCTGGAACATGAATACCCCCGCGGAGTACGCGGAAGCGCGGCGGATCGTCGAAGCGCAAGGAAAATGACGGACATACTAAGAATCAACCGAGGCGGGCCCACGAAGCTGAGTCTACCTCGCGAAGAAAGCGGCCTGACCGCTGCGGAGGATTTGGACTCCAGGCCGCAGAATTTCTTCGAGTTTCGCGACGTCTCGAAGGCCTTCGACGAGCGTCCCGTGCTGGACCACGTGAGTTTTACCGTAAAGCGGGGAGAAACCTCCGTGATTATGGGACGAAGTGGCGTGGGGAAGTCCGTCACGCTGAAACACATTATGGGGTTTCTCAAAGCGGATTCCGGGCGAGTCATCATCGACGGGGAAGACGTGACCGATTACACCGAAGAACAATTTGCCGAAGTTCGCCGCAAGGTGACGATGGTTTTTCAATCCGGCGCGCTGTTTGATTCATTAACGGTTCGCGAGAACATCTCGTTTCCATTGGATGGCCAGCCGGGGCTGACTGCCGACGACATCGACGAGTATGTTGCGAAGATTGCGCACATGCTCGAAGTGGAACACGTGCTCGACAAACCGCCGAGTGAGCTGTCCACCGGTATGAAGCGCGCCGTGGCCATCGGGCGCGCCTTCGCACAGAATCCGGAGGCGATTCTCTACGACGAGCCTACGACCATGGTGGATCCCCTTATGGCGGGGCACATGGGCGACTTGATTTTGCGATTGAAAGAAGCATTTCACAAAACCTCGATCGTGGTGACGCATGACACGCACTTGGCGAAGAAGCTTGCCGACACCATCGTTTTTCTGCAAGAAGGGCGCGTGACGTACTTCGGGCCCTGGGGCGGATTTGAGAGTTCCGACGACCCGTTTATTGTTAATTTCCGCAAACAGGACGACCTCATTCCGGCGCTGGACCAGACTCTGTGAGCCAGGCGGCGAACGGCTCCTCGGATCCCATCCAGCAGCTTCCGAAAGAGATGGGTTTCTGGGACGTCCTTCTTTTCAATATCGCAACCGTGCTCGGGCCTCGCTGGATCGCCGCCGCCGCGCATAACGGCACGTCTTCGATCAGCCTATGGGTGATGGCAGCGACCTTTTTCTTTCTCCCCATGGCGTTGATCATCAACGAACTTTCTTCGCGATTCCCGGAAGAAGGCGGATTGTACGTGTGGTCGAAGGAAGCATTCGGAGATTTTCACGGCTTCGTAGCCGGATGGAACTATTGGATTTATACCGTTTTTTATTTTCCCGGACTGTTGCTCGCTAGCGTTTCCATGAGCGCCTATGTGCTCGGTGGCAAGGGCGTTGAGCTGTCAGAAAACCGCGTCTACCTAGAGATCGGGTCCTACGCATTACTGCTTGTTGCCGTGTGGCTGAATATCATCGGCTTGAACGTCGGGAAGTGGCTGCAGAACGCGGGTGGCGTTGCAACGTACTTGCCGCTGCTAATGCTGGCGGCCGTAGCGGGAATCATGTGGGTGCACTACGGGTCGGTGACGCAATTCACTTGGTCCCGCATGCTGCCGGTTTGGAATTGGGACACCGTGAATTTCTGGTCGCAGATCGCGTTTGCATTTACGGGACTGGAGCTGGTTTCAGCGATGAGCGGGGAAATCCGGGATCCCAGGCGCACCCTGCCCCGCGCAGCGCTCGCGGCCGGCGCGCTCATCGCGGCGATGTACATCGTCGGGACGGTTTGTGTGCTCGTGCTCGTGCCGGCAGCGGACGTAGATCCGAAAAGCGGCGTGTTTCATGCCATCACCGTGGCGTCGGTGGCTCTGAAGGTGGCGTTTGTAGGCATTCTAGCAGCGCTCCTGGTGACGGTGGGGAACGCCGGTGGTGTTGGAAGCACGGTGGCGGGAATCGCCCGCGTGCCTTTTGTTGTGGGGATTGACCGTTATCTGCCGAAAGCGTTTGGAAAGATTCATTCGCGCTGGAAGACGCCGTATGTTTCGATTCTGGTGCAGGCCGCCGTTTCGGCGCTGGTGCTTCGCGTGAGTCAGATCAATGAGACCACGCGCGGCGCGTACCAGGTATTGATCGATGCGGCCATCATTCTCTATTTCATTCCGTTTCTATACATGTTCGCGGCGGCGATCAAGCTGGCTGGCAGAAGAGACCGCAGGGAGAATCCGCATGCCGTTCTGGTTCCAGGCGGGAAGGCGGGCGTGTGGATTGCGAGCGGGCTCGGTTTCGCGGTCACGCTTCTTTCGATCGGCGTTTCTTTATATCCGCCCGGGGAATCGGCGAATCGCGGATCTTTTCTCTTCAAGGTCGTGAGCTGGACAGCCGGTTCACTCGCGCTGGGTTTGCTCCTTTATTTTCGCGGAGCTCGAACGAAGGCCCGCGAAGGTTAGCTTGGAAGGGACGCTCCAGCAAGTCAGAAACCTTTTTCCATCAAGCGGGCACGGTGAGTGGCGAAGAAACCGCTTTCTGGCGGGAGCGCGCCAGAAGCCGAGGAGCGCTCGGCTGCTCAGTAGATCGACCAGATACCCGGAGTGGCCAGTTCCACCGAATGATTGTCCGGGTCGCGAAAATAAATGCTCCTGCCGCCGCGCGGCCATTCGATACGAGTCTCAATCGCAATTCCCCGCTCGACGAGCAGTTTTTCCCATGCCGGTAGATCTTCGGCAGAGAAGGAAAATGCCAGATGCAGCGGGCCGCGGCCGTCGTGCGGGCCCAATCCGCCCTCGGGCAGCCCGGCGACGCGATTCGACGCGCCACGCTTAAAAAGGAGAAGCCCGCTGCGGCCAGCGACGCCGTACGCGCGAAATCGGTCGTCACCTTCGATGCGGGTCAGGCCGAGGGTTTCTTCGTAGAAGCGCGACGCACGATCCAGGTCCTCCACGTAGAGGGACGTCTCGAGAACGCCGGTCAGAGAAGGCATGGGAAGCTCCCCTACAGGCTAGAAACCTTGTTCCACCAAGCGCGCTACTGTGAGCGGTGGCGAAGGAACCGCAGCGGTTCGCGCCTCCACGTAGCGCTCGATGTATTTTCCCAGGATGTCGCCTTCGAGGTTAACCGCGTCGCCGGGCTTTCGGTCGCGGATGTTGGTGTGGTCATAGGTATAAGGAATGATGGCCATTTCCGCGATGCCATGATGCCACTGAGCGACGGTGAGGCTGATGCCGTCAATCGAGACCGATCCCTTCAGAACGATGTAGCGCGCCAACTCATCGGGCACTTCGACGCCGTACCACCAGTTCTCGCCTTCTCGAGTCAGATGCGTCACGTGGCCGACGGCGTCTACGTGTCCTAGAACAAAGTGGCCGCCAAATTCCTGGCCCGCAGTAAGCGGCTGCTCGAGATTGACGCGCAGACCGGCGCGAAGGCCCCGGTCGCTTGCGCCGAACGACGTTTTGTTCAGAGTTTCGCCCGATAGATCGGCGGAGAAGCGCCCGTTGTGGATTCCCACGATGGTCAGGCAACAGCCGTTCACGGCGATGCTGTTCGCGACCGAGAGCGAAGGCCCAACCGATGGCGCGTGAATCGTCACGCGGCCGCCGTCGGGATGCACATGGAGAGATTCGATAGTTCCAAGATGTTGGATGATTCCGGTGAACAAGTTTGTTTGCGTGCCTCGGCGATCGAGTGTACAGCATTTCGCGCTCGGGCCTGGAAGCAATAAACTTATGTTGAGCGTGCTGTTGCCGCCCGAGAGGTTTCACGATGAAAGCGTGTGTTTTGCAAGCGCCTGCGAAGGTGGAAAGCAATCCGCTTCAATACGAGGATGTTCCCGCCCCCGAGCCGGGTGAAGGCGAACTGCTCGTGCGCGTCGATGCTTGCGGCGTATGCCGCACGGACTTGCATGTGGTGGAAGGCGAATTGCCGCCACGGAAGTCCCCGGTCATTCCGGGGCATCAGGTGGTCGGTACCGTCCAGAAGCTAGGCAAGAATGCGCAACGATTTGCCAAGGGTACGCGCGTGGGAATTGCCTGGCTGCACAAAACCGACGGGACCTGCCAATACTGCCGAGCGGGAAGGGAGAATCTTTGCGACAGCCCGGAGTTCACTGGCTACACCGTGAACGGCGGCTATGCCGAGTTCATCGTCGCACCAGAAGGTTTTGTCTATGCCATTCCAAGGGGGTTTCCCGACGAGCAGGCTGCGCCCCTGCTTTGCGCCGGAATTATCGGATTTCGCTCGCTGCGGCTCTCCGACATCAAACCGGGAGGAAGGCTAGGCTTTTACGGCTTCGGGGCGGCCGCGCACGTCGCAATACAGGTGGCCCGGCATTGGAAAGTCGAAGTTTATGCCGCCACGCGGGATGCGCGGCATCAGAAGCTGGCGCTCGAATTGGGGGCGGCCTGGGCCGGCGGAACCTTCGACCAACCGTCGAAAAAACTGGATGCCGCGATTGTTTTCGCGCCCGCAGGGGAAATCGTGCCTGCCGCGCTAAAGGCACTGAGAAAGGGCGGGGTGCTGGTGCTCGGCGGGATACACATGAGCCCGATTCCATCGTTCAGCTACGACCTGCTGTATCAAGAGAGGATGATTCGGAGCGTCGCCAACAATACGCGGCAGGATGGCGACGATTTTCTTGGTGTCGCAGCGGAAATCCCGATTCAAACCCACGTGCGGGTTTTTCCGTTGCGCGACGCCAACCGCGCGTTGAATGAGCTCAAGAACGACGCCATTCCTGGCGCGGCCGTGCTCCGCATCTCGCACTGAGCAAGATCATTTTTTATACGCGTCCCGCAAATACCCCTCGATCGCGAAATCAGGACCGCATTGGCGCATGCCGGCATTCTGGAACCCGGGCGATTTGAAATTTCGCGCCAGCGCGAACGGCACGGTGCTCGCTCCCGCGATTTTCGACGCGTAGAAAAGGACCAGCTTATGGACGATGCCGGCAGCCAGGGCAGCGCCGTTGAGAGTGGGGCCGGCCTCCAGCAAAACGCTTAGCATCTCGCGTCGGCCAAGCTCCGCAAGAATGGCCGGCAAGTCCATGCGCCCCTTTTTCGACTTCGTCCGGACGACTTCGACACCGACATCTTGCAATTTCCGCGCCTTGGGCGAGCGCAACGAAGCCGCCGTAAGAACGAGTAGATCGCCCTCGGCCGTGTTGACGACGCGGGAATTCGGCCTCATCCGCAATTTCGAATCGAGCACGGCCCGCAAAAGGCGCCTGCGGCGGGGAAGGCCGCTGCGATCGGTAAGCAGCGGGTCGTCCGCGAGAATCGTTCCGATTCCCGTAAGCAGCGCGTCTGACGCGTGGCGCATCCGATGAACTTCCGCGCGCGACTCCTCGGAAGTGATCCGCTCGGCGTCGCCGCGCCGACCGGTGTTCCTCGCACTATTGCTTCCCCGCTCGGGCAGAGCCAGCTGGCCATCCAGTGTCAACGCGGACTTTAGCGTCACGAAAGGCTTCTTCGTTCGAATCCAGCAAGCAAAGCCCTCGTTCAGGCGGCGAGCCTCTTCTTCGCAAATACCCGTGACTACTTCGATGCCTGCCTGGCCGAGCCGTTCGAAGCCGCGGCCGGAACCGACCGGATTGGGATCCTCGGTTGCCGCGACGACGCGCGCGATGCCCGCCGCGATGATCGCTTCGGTACACGGGCCGGTGCGTCCCTGGTGGCTACATGGCTCGAGCGTCACGTAAAGAACCGCGCCGCGCGCTTTTTCCTTTGCCGATTCGAGCGCCACGATTTCCGCGTGGTCTCGCCGTTCATATTGATGAAAGCCTTCGCCGACGATTCCGCCGTCACGCACAATGACGCATCCAACGGTCGGATTCGGGCTGGCCAGAGCGACGCCCTTGTGCGCCAGCTCGAGCGCGTGCTGCATAAAGTGGATGTCGTGTTCGTTCACGATTTAATCGAAAAGGGAATTCGCGTACGCTTCGGCGTCGAAGGGCACCAGGTCGTTGATCTGCTCACCGGTGCCGACAAAGCGAATCGGCAGGCCCAGCTCGCGAGAGATGGCCACTACGATGCCGCCTTTGGCCGTGCCATCGAGCTTGGTGAGGATAATCCCCGTGACGCCCACGGTCGACGTGAATTCGCGCGCCTGTACCAGGCCGTTTTGCCCAGTGGTTGCGTCGAGGACCAGCAGGACATCGTGCGGCGCGCCGGGAATCACTTTGGCGGCCGTGCGCATCATTTTTTCGAGTTCCGCCATCAGGTTGGATTTGGTGTGCAGACGTCCTGCGGTGTCGACGATAACCACGTCGGCCAAGCGCGCTTTCGCCGCGGCCATCGCGTCGTAAACCACCGCCGCAGGATCAGCGCCCGGTTTCTGCTTGATCACTTCCACGCCATTGCGCTCGGCCCAGATTTCCAGTTGTTCAATCGCGGCAGCGCGAAAGGTGTCCGCGGCGCAGAGCACCACGCTGCGGTTCTCTTGCCGGAGCCGGTTGGCCAGCTTGCCGATACTCGTGGTTTTCCCCGCACCGTTTACTCCGACAACGAAAATCACACGCGGTCCGGCGCCGTTCGGAGAAGCAGCTACGCCGCTTGCGCCGGCCGCGTCCGGTCTTGTCGAAGCATTCAGGATGCGCAGGATATGCGACTTGATTTCACGTTTGAGCTCGGTCGAATCCGAGAGCGCGTTGCGGTCCAGTTTTTCGCGCACGGCATCGAGGATTTCGCGGGTGGGCTTCACGCCCAGGTCTGCGGAGAGCAGCGCCGTCTCCAGATTCTTCAGGATGGATGGATCAATCCTGCGCTCACCGAGAAAAATCGTGTCGACGGTCTCAGACAGCGCCGCCTTCGTCTTGCTGACCGACTTCCTCAGCTTCTCGAGAAACGTCGGTTCCGGCTCGGTTTTTCCAAACAGGGAAATCATCCGTCGCGCGCTTCACTCCTGGCGCAACTGAAAATTGTAGCAGATCGAGTTACCGGTGTTGTTGGCCGCCGAAGATAGTCAGGGGGACGGTGCGCGAAAAACCGCTAGACATGCACTTCCACGGCACTCAGGCGCAGCTTGCCGTGCTGGACGGCGGACTCCAGCGCGTTCACGACCACCGAGTCGAACTTCGTGCCGGCCAGCGCGCGAATCCGTTCCATCGCGTAGTCAAGATCCATGGCCGTCTGATACGGACGGTTCGTGGTCATCGCATCAAGCGTGTCGGCCACGCCGATGATGCGCGCCATCAGCGGAATCTGCGGGCCCGACAGTCCATACGGATACCCGCGGCCATCGATGTGTTCGTGGTGCAGTTCGATGCCCGGCAGCACCTCTTTCAGCTGCGAAACCGGGCGCATGATGTTGGCGCCCTTTACGGTGTGCTGCTTCATTAGGGTGAACTCCTCGGGGGTGAGCGCGCCGGGCTTTTTCAGCACGCGGTCTTCCACCCCGATTTTTCCAACGTCGTGCAGCAGCGCCGAAATGCGCAGCTTGTCCAATTCTTCGGTGGACAGCCCGAGCTGCTGCCCGATGAGCGTCGAGTACTTTGCTACGCGCCCGGAGTGACCCCGCGTGTACGGGTCCTTTTCGTCGATGGCCGCGGCCAGCATACGAATCGAGCCGATAAACAGCTCGCGGTTTTCCTCGGCGGCTTCTTTCAGCTTCTCGATAAATTCTTCGATGTCCGCGGCCATTTTGTTGAAATTTTCGGCAAGCTCGCTGATCTCGAGCGCCCCGCGGGCCACGGACCTCTGGTGGAATTCGCCTCGGCTGATGGCGCGGGTCGACGCCGCAAGCCCGCGGATCGGCCCGCTGATGCCCACCGCAAAGAAATATCCGACCACGATGGCGGCCAGCACCACGATGCTGGCAAACACCAGCGCCTGCCGGTTTAACTCATCGACCCCGGTGTCGCTTTCCGCCGCATCCAGCCTCCGTTGCGCTATGACCGCCCAGTTCAGTTCGGGAAACGTGCTGTAAGTGCCGATCATTTCGACGGAACGTTTCTTGACCGTTTCGGCAAACCGCTTCGTCTCTGTGTTGCGAAGATCCTGAGGGAGCGCGCGCACTTGTGCGACTAAGGCGTTGTCCCGCGCATCCGCGCCGGGAACAAAATTCTTGATGTCGTGGTGCGCCACGATGCGGCCGTTGTGGTCTACGATAAAAACGGAACGGCCGCGCACGCTGGCATCCTGCAATCGCTTAAGGATGGGATCGAGCGATACCACGGCGGCGAGCATCCCGGTGAAATTGTCGTTTATGTCCTTCAGGGGCACTGCCACAACAAATGCCGGCCGGTTGCCCGGCGCTAGCGCCAGCGGATCGCTGCGAAATTTGGTTACCTGAAGCTGCTGCGATTGCAGGCAAGTCACAAACGCGCGCTGTAGTGCTTTCGCCACAAAAGGGTCTCGCTCGGCGCGGAAATTTCCCTGCGAAGCGCTGGTGCCGCGGCCGGATTTGCCGACGGCTGTCAGATAGATGAACGTGTTTGGGTTGCTTTCGACGAAATTCTCGAGCAGGCGCGTTACTTTGGGTTCCGCAGCCGGGTCTTCTACATTCTCGATGAGACCTGTCAGGTCCAGAATCTGCCGTTCGCTCAGCAGTTGGTCGGTCAGGTTCGATTCAAAGTGTTGGATTTCCTGGGCCAGCGACCGCACCAAATCGGTCTGCTGCACACGTTCCGTGTCCACCAGCTTGTCCTGGCTAAGTTGCAGAACCAGACGGTGATACAGGCCCAATGGCAGCACGCTGACCATCAGGAGCGCGCCAAGAACAAGCCACAGAATGCGCACATGGCCCGCGCGCAGGCGTTTCCACAGGGCCCAAAGAGATTGAGCGGTGGGTGGCATCTCCACTCTCAATTTTAGGTTGCGGACCGAAGCCTCGGGGGTACAACTACAACGGCGCGTCTCGCAACTGCAACTAGGACTTTGGTACTACCTCCTGCGAAATGCCCTTTGACAACTCCCTTGGTTCGCTTATTCGCGCTTGAGCGGCCGATCCATGATTTCGCGAATGGCATCCTTTGGCGACTTTCCGCGGTGCAGAATAGCGTCCACCTGCTCCGTGATGGGCAGCTCAATCCCGTGTTCGCGGGCCAGCTCGAGCAGCGGTGCCACGGTGTCGACGCCCTCGGCAACCATGCGCATGCCCGCAAGAATCTCGGCAAGCGGGCGTCCTTTACCCAGTTCGATTCCCACGTGCCGGTTGCGGCTTGCCGCCCCCGTGCACGTCAAAACCAAATCGCCTAAACCGGCCAGCCCGCCGAGCGTTTCCCGGCGCGCGCCCAGCGCTGCCGCAAGCCGCATCATTTCGGCGAGGCCGCGGGTGATTAACGCCGCCAGCGGATTCGACCCTAGTCCCAGCCCTTGGCAGGCCCCGGCTGCAATGGCAATCACGTTTTTCATCGCTCCGGCAAGTTCCACGCCGAGCACGTCGTCGTTGGTGTACAGACGAAACGACGGCCCGGAAAGTTCTTCTTGCAAGCGGCCCGCGAGCGCTCGATCCTCGGCGGCCAGCACCACCGCGGTAGGCTCGCCGCGCGCGGCTTCTGCTGCAAAAGACGGTCCGGAAAGCACCGCGATGCGCTCGGACGGCGGCGCGTTTCCCGCTTTGGCCAGCACTTCTGCGAGCACCAGGCTCATGCGCAGATGCGTCGCGGGTTCGAGCCCTTTCGTGGCACTCACAAAAATCATCTCCGGCGTTATCGAAGGAAGAGCCTGCGAGTACACGGAGCGGGCATAGACCGAGGGCAGCGCGCCGATCACCACCTGCGCTGCCGCGAGAGCTGTCGCCAGGTCATGCGTTACACGAATTCTGTCGGGCAAACGGACGCCTGCCAAATATGTGCTGTTTTCGCGACGATTTTCTAACGCTTCCGCTTGCGCTCGGTTGTGCGCCCACAGCGAAATCTCATGGGTTTTTCGCGCTCGCGACAAAACCACCGACAGGCCGGTTCCCCAGCTTCCCGCTCCAAGAATGGCGATTCGCGTCACTCTGCTTCCTTATTTTTGGAGAACGAAAACCTGGGCTCCGCGCCTTCGCGCAAGCGCTCGAGATTCCCCCGGTGCTTGTAAAGGATGAGCAGTGCCGCCGCCAAGGCGCCAACGGTCACCGCGAGCGGCGGTGCGTGGCGAGGTGCCCACAGGAAGTAAATCAGCAGCGGCATCGCTGCCGCCGCCGAAACCGAGCCCAGAGAAACATAACGCCAGAAAATCACGACCAGCAGAAAGAGGATGACCGCTCCGAGACACGCCAGCGGCGAGAGCACCAGAAACACGCCTGCGGCCGTGGCGACTCCTTTGCCGCCCTTGAATTTCAGCCAAACCGGGAAGCAGTGGCCCGCGAGCGCGGCGATGCCGGCGATCATCATCCACCGCGCGCTATGGTTTGAGAGCTTCTCAGCCAGCAAGACCGCTCCCGCACCCTTGGCCATGTCGAAAATTAATGTGAGCACTCCCGCCAGCGGTCCGACCACCCGCGCCACATTCGTCGCGCCAATGTTGCCGCTGCCGGATTTTCGAACGTCCGTTCCGCCAAAAAGTTTTGCAAGAATCACACCAAAGGGGATGGCTCCAAGAAAGTAAGCGAGCAGAATCGCAACAAGACTCAGTGAGATGTTCGGCGCGATCATGCGATGTTATTCCACACTCGGCGAAAACGGGAAAGTTTTGAGCGTAGTGTACTCCGCCCCGGAAGGTTTGAGCTTGCTTTGAACCAAATGAAATTCGCCCGTCCGCAACGGGCCAAATTCCCGCCGCGCGTTCTCCGCGATGGCCTTGCGCAATGCCTCCGGCAGCGGGCGTTCCAGCCGCGCAAGCGTCAGATGCGGCGAGAAGTCCCGCTTTTCTCGCGCAATGCCACACTTTTCCATTGCGCCTTCGATATCCGCAGCCAGCGTTTTCAAATTCGATGACGCTGCGATGCCAGCCCAAAAAACGCGCGGTTTTTTCTCGTTGGGAAAAAACCCCAAGCCACGAAACTCGAGCGTCACCGCCTGGTCAGAGCGAATCCGCCCAAGCGCGGTTTCGACCGCCGCGAGCTCGTCTTCGGCGACTTCACCCAGAAATTTTAAGGTAACGTGAAGATTGTCCGACCGCACCCAGCGCGGTTCCCTCGTGATGGCGCGTAAGGAGGCAATCAAGGTGGCGAGGTTTTCTCGCGTCGTGGTGGGAATCTCCAGCGCGACGAAGAGGCGCACCGTTCAGGACCTTTTCACGTCGTGCCGCGGCGGTTCGCCGCCGTTGTAGAGGAAATGCAGGCGCACCATGTCCAGCGCAAGCTGCGAGGCGTGCCAGCGAATGGCCTCGCGGTCGCCTGGGAAACGCACGCTGCGTTCCTTCATTCCGCCCGCGTGCGACAATGCAATGTGTACCGTGCCAACCGGCTTTTCCTCGCTTCCTCCGCCCGGCCCGGCAATTCCGGTGATCCCCACGCCGAGCGTGCTCCCCACGCTGCGCCGGATGCCGTCAGCCAGCGCCATGGCTACTTCGCTGCTCACCGCGCCTTTCGACTGAATCAGCTCCGCCGGCACATTCACCCAGGCGGTTTTAAGATCGTTGCTGTAACAAACGACTCCTCCCAAGAAATACGACGAGCTGCCCGCGATGCTGGTCAGCCGCTCCGCCAACAATCCTCCGGTGCAGCTTTCCGCTGCGGAAATCGTCGCCTTATTTATCGTCAGCAGCCGCGCAATCACTTCCTCCATCGAAGACCCGTCTTTTGAATAAATCCGGTCGGTAAGCGCCAGCTCGAAACCCTGAACCATTTCATCGAGAGTTTTCTGCGCTTGTGCGGCGTTGTCCGTCCACATGCGCAAGTGAATCTGGATTTCTCCCGGCGCCGCAAGAATCGTGGTGTTCACGTCGGAATAGCGCATGTAAATGGGCTGGATCCGCTGCTCGAGCGCCGACTCCCCCAGTCCGGCAACGCGCAGCGCGCGGTGAAACATGCGCACACCCGAGCGCCTCTTCTCCAGTCGCGGCAGCACCTGCTCCAGATACATCGGCTTCAGCTCGCGTGGCGGACCGGGCAGCAGCGCAATCGATCGGCCCTGGTCTTCGAGCCACAGCCCCGGTGCTGACCCGTGCGGATTCTCCAGAACTTCCGCGCCCTCGGGCACCATCGCCTGGCGAACGTTTACCGCCGGCATTTCCCGACCCAATTGCCGGAAGCGCCCTTCGATGTAATGCAGGATTCCTTCATTCAATATCAGTTTGCGGCGCAGCAGCTCCGCAACGGTTTCGCGCGTCAGGTCATCTTCGGTGGGCCCGAGGCCGCCGCTCGCCAAAATCAGCGGAACGCGCTCGAGCGCGTCGCGAAACGCCTCCGCCAGCAATTCGCGATTGTCGCCCACAATCGTCTTGCGGACGACTTCGATTCCCAGCTTGTTCAATTCTTCGGTGAGATAGAGCGAGTTGGTATCCATGCGGTCCGGAGTCAGCAGTTCCGAACCCACCGCGATGATCTCGGCTTTCATCAGTTCGATAATCCAACGAGCGGCAGGCCGCGCACGTCCCAATCCAGCGTGAAAAGCGCGCCCGTGGTTGCCAAAATCGCACGCCCGGAAGATTGCAGCGCCATACCGACCAGTCCCGACCCGCTCAGCGCGATGTCGGCATGCCCCTGAGCATTGACGCGCACGATGCCGCGCCAGCCGCGGTAGGAAGCCGCCACAAACAAGTTGCCATCCCGATCGAACGCCAGTCCTTGCGGCCGCCCCAGCCCGCGGAAGAACACGCTGACGTCGCCGCCCGGCGTGATGCGGTAGATGCGGTCAAAGCTGGAGGTCGTCGGTCCCGACACGTACAGGTCGCCGTTGGGGTGAAACGCTAGGTGATACGCGGCCACAGAAGGTTCAAGCGTCGCGAAAACGAAAATCTCGCGTGCGGGGCTGATCTTGAAGATTGTTCCGCTGCGGTCTCCCACGTACAGATTCTCCGCGCGATCGAAGGCGATGCCTGTCGCAATGCCCATTCCTTCGATCCACGGCTCGGAGCGGCCCTCGGGCGTAACGCGATGAATCGTCCCATCGTTTCTGCACGAAACAAAAAGACTCCCCTCGCGGTCGAGCGCTAAGCCAGTGGGATTCACGAGCGAAGTAAGGAACGGCTTCACGTCGTAGTTCGCGGTGATTTTGTACAGCGAAACCGGGACGTGCTGTCCCCGCGGCCCGGAGAAAGTCACGTAAATATTGCCTTGGTGATCCACCGCGGGGTTTGCCACCGGATGCAGATTGTCCGCGATTTGTATGCCGATATGGACCGGATGCGGCGAGCTTTCATGCCCGTCCGATGCGACACGCACCGTTCCACCGTTCGCACCTTCCGGAACCCGCGCGATCAAGCGATTCTCGCTGGCCAGCGACAGGCTCGCCTCGGCGTCACCAAAGTGCACCACGGGGCGCGCCTGCGCCCGCGACACGAATCCGCGTCCGTGAATGGTGATCTCCCCGCCGGGAATAGCAGCTGCGGGCGCAACTCTCTCAATGTGTGGAATGCCGTTCTTTTCAGCCGAGGAGCCGAAGCCGAATTTCATACCCAACCAATGTGAACCGTCAGAAGGCCGAAATACAGGGCCACCCGCAGAAGGATTGCGGCGTACAGCCCCGCCATCCAGTCGTCCGCCATGATGCCCCAGCCGCCGCCGAGCTTCTCCAGCCGGCGAATGGGCCACGGCTTTCCGATGTCGAACACTCGAAAAAGTATAAAACCCGCGAGCAGGTATTTCCAGTTGACGAGGCTCAAGGCAAAAAAGATCGTATATTGCGAAAAGTCCATGTGCGCGGTCAGGTGAGGCAAAGCGATGGGAACGAGCGGCAGCAGAAGTGTCAGATGCTGGCCTGCCACTTCGTCGATGACCACCTGCTGGGGATCCTCGCTCGACGCATAAGCAGCTACGCGCGAGGCGCTCCACACGCCAAGAACCGAAAGCAGAAGGAAAAGTATCCCGGTAAGGAAGAGCGGAATGGCCAGCGGCGCACTGTGGATGTTCAGGCCGGGCGTCCGGAACAGGTTTTCTCTCAAAATCGCATCGGCCAGCGGGTGCAGCGAAAACAAATCGCGTATCGACCGTGGATGCAGAAAGAAAATGGCGGAGAGAAAGGCGACCACCACGCCGGCAAGCGATCCAAATGTCCCGGGGGCCTTTCGGATGTAACCGATACCGAACACGGTCGCGAACAGCAAAGCCAGGCGCGGCTTCTTGCGGGACGCCTCCAACGCGGATGCGGCGCTAGGGTTCGCGGTCATCGGGATTGTCGGGATTGTCGAGATTGAGTAGAATGCTCTTCCGCTCGCCTTCCGCGGCTTCTTCCTCGTCAAAAATCGGGTCGGACACAACATACTTCTCGCTGGCCCAGTTGCCGAGGTCCTGTATCCGGCAGCGCTCGCAGCAAAACGGAAAATCCTTATGTATTTTCGAATCCGTCTCCGCTTTGCAAATCGGGCATCTATGTTTCATGGTGTGCTGCCTGCCGTTTCGCGCGAAGCAAGAAACCTCGCTTCGGTTTTCCCGAAGCGTAACAGATTTCCCGCCTGGCTGCGCTTCTTGCTCTTCTCGAGCACCTGCTCTCTGAAGCTTACCCGAGCACCCGCAGGGGCGCTCCGGTAGCAATCCTGTACAGTTTCTCTTCGGCCGGAACCGGCGCGATAAACGGGACGTTCGAGACCGCCCGTTCCGCCGGCCGCGGCAGAATTTCCACGGCGCGCCCGATCAAGTCGTAGGCATCGGACTTCGTGATCTCGACGCGCACCGCGTCACCGGCCTCCGCAACATCGCCGCCAGGCAACACGATGTCCGTCAAATACAGCTTGCCGTCAATCTCCGGCGCCATTCCCTCGAGCCGCGCTTCCCACACCATGGGATGCTCTTTCGACGGCCCCTCGACCAGCGCCAAAAAGGTCTCGTTTTTCACCCCGCGGTACTTCGCCTTCAAACGCTCTTTGGAAACTCTCTTTTGCAAGGCCATCAGCCGCTCTCGCCGGTCCGCGATCGTCGCGGCGTCCACTTTCTCATCGAGCGCATGGCTTTCCGCATGATCCACGTCCGAGTATTCGAACACGCCCATCCAGTCCAGCTTCGCCGCCTTTACGAAATCGCACAGCTCGGCAAAATCCTTTTCCGTCTCGCCGGGAAACCCAACAATAAAGGAAGTCCGCAGCGACACCCCGGGAATGGTCTTTCGCATACGCTCCAGCAAGTGCAAGAAGGCGTCGCCATGCGCGCCCCGTTTCATGCGCGCCAGCACTTTTCGGCTTGCGTGTTGCAGGGGCATATCCATGTAATTGGCCAGCCGCGGATGCGCCGCGATGGTGTCCAGCAATTTCTGCGTCACGCGATTGGGATAGGCATAGAGGAAGCGCACCCAGAGCAATTCTTCCACTTGAGCCAGCTTCGCGAGCAATTGCGCCAGGCCGTCGCGTAGGCCCAGGTCTTCGCCGTAAGAAGTCGTGTCCTGCCCGATGAGCGTGATTTCCCGCGTGCCCGCCGCGGCCAGATTTTTCGCCTCGCGCACCACCGAATCGAATCGCCGGCTGCGAAACTTCCCGCGCAGCTCCGGAATGATGCAGAACGTGCAAGGGTGATCGCAGCCTTCCGCGATCTTGATGTACGCCGTGTGCTTCGGCGTGGTCACCATGCGCGGTGTGAAGTCGTGATACAAAAACGTTGGCGGCTCGGCCGGCAGCACCCGCAAATCGCCGCGTACTGCTTCAAGGATTCGCTCCACTTCGCCCGTTCCCACCACCGCGTCCACTTCCGGCACGTGTTCCAAAATCTGCTCGCGGTAACGCTCCACCATACAGCCCGCCACAACCAGTTTCTTCGCCGCGCCGAATTTCTTGTGCTCGGCCATCTCCAGGATGGCCTCCACCGACTCCTTTTGCGCGGCTTCGATAAAGCTGCAGGTATTGACCACCAACACTTCCCCGCGGCGTCAGTTCGTACCCGTCGCGCGCCAGTATGCCCATCATCACCTCGCTGTCGACGAGGTTCTTCGGGCATCCCAGACTCACAAATCCAACTTTGGTCATAAGCGGAAAAAAGCCTCTCAGGGCGATTCCTTCTGATTCTAGCACGCACGTGTAGTGACCGAGACCTTAGACTGCCCGGTGTTGGTGACCCCGCGGCCAATCGAGGATCATTAGTCCCATTATTCCCATTATAGGGTCCCAAACGAGAATTTCGTTCTCGTAATGCTTGCCTTCTTAGGCTGCTTTCAAACCGACAGCCTCGACGAGGTCGTCGAGCGCCTCAATCACGGCAGTATATCGACGATCGAGAGCCGTGATCTTT
>WNGP01000169.1_pt1 | contig 88237 bp, 85 predicted proteins | sample 5407671 | NCBI WGS metagenome assembly WNGP01 (sample SAMN13153381, study PRJNA577476) | soil metagenome | isolation source: 40 cm soil or saprolite under Garry oak tree replicate 2 | place: USA:California | collected 2016-06-15 | reverse complement strand
TCACCTAACACCGCCCGGGCGACGCGCCGCGTTTGGGGTTCTCGTAGACCGCTACGCCGGACAGGCGCGGCGCGTCGCCCGGGCGGTGTTAGGTGATCCCGACGATGCGGATGATGCGGCGCAGGACGGGTTTCTCTCCGCCCTGGTGAAGCTCGGTCAGTACGATGCGCACCGGCCGTTCGGGCCCTGGTTGATGCGGATCGTCGCGAACGCCGCCACCGATCGACGCCGGCGTCGCAACGTCCGGCGATCCGAGCCGCTCGATCCGGCGCTGGTCGGCGGTGGTCCACGACCCGATGCGGTCGCGGTCCAGAGCGAGCTGGGCCAGCGGTTGCGCGCCGCCCTCCGGGAGCTGCCGGAGCGGCGTCGCACCGCGGTGGTCCTGTTCGATGTCGAGGGTTACTCCCATGCTGAAATCGCCCGGATCCTCGGGATCCCCGAAGGCACGGTGCGATCGGAAGTGTTTCACGGGCGTCGCCGTCTGCGCACGCTGCTGGCTGACTGGAAGGAGCAGGTACGATGAAAGAGATGCCGTCGGAGTTCCAACCCGATCTCGAGCTCGCTGCCGCATTGCGGAGCGCGCTGGAACCGAAGGGTGATCACGCGGCGTTCGTTGCCCGGGTCATGGCGCAGTATGACCAGGCGCTCGATCGCGCGACGGTCCCGACGCTGGATGTGCTGGCGTCGTGGTTCCGGCCCGGCATCGCCGCCGCGGCCGCCGCGCTCATCGCCGGTTTCCTGTTGGGCCGCACGATCCTGACGCCGGCGCCGGCATCGATTGATACCGCGCTCGCGCCGATCGAAGGGACAGGCCTCGCGGCGCTCGTCACGGCGCCCGATCCACCCGATGCCAGTGTCGTGTTTACATCACTGGTCGAGCAACGTTAGAAAGAGGAAAGCGCAATCATGTTGAATAGATCGAAACTCGCCGCCGTTGGCCTGTTGGCCGCCGTGTTCGTGGCTGGCGGGCTGGCCGGGTGGGGCGGCCGCGAGGCAGCAGAGCGCGATGAGCGAGGCCCGGGTGGTGGCGGTCACCGGGGTCCAGACGCCCTCGTCGCCTACCTGAGCCGCGAGCTGAGTCTCAACGCCGCGCAGCGCGACTCTGTCCGCGCGATCATCGCGCGCCACCGCCCCGAGACCGATGCGCTCTGGGCGCGCGTCCGGCCCCAGTTCGACTCGATCAAAGCGCGGATGCGGGCCGAAATCGACGCCCAGCTCACGCCCGAGCAGCGGACTCGTCACCAGCAACTGATTGACCAGGCTGAGCATCTCCGTAGAGAGCGGGAGGGGCGGGCAGACTCGACGAACCAAAAGGCGGGAGGACATTGATGCGGCGAGGCTTACTGGTTGGGGTGGGGACACTGACGGTCCTCGTCGCGGCACCGGCAACGGCGCAGCAGGTCGAGGTCACCCTCCAAGAGGCGGTACGGCGCGCGCTGGACGTACAGCCCGCGATGGTGCAGGCGCGCGGTGACCAACGCAATGCCGGCGCTTCATCGCGCTCGGCGTTCGGGGCGTTCCTGCCGACCGTCACCACCGGCGCATCGGCGGCACGCAGCAACGTCGGTCGTATCGATCCGACCACCGGACGACCGGTGCCGCCCGACTATTCCTACACCGGCAGTCTCAACCTCAGCCTCCAGCTGTTCGACGGCTTTCAGCGCTTCGCCAACCTCAAAGCCGCATCCGCCACGAGCAACGCGGCGGAAGCGGGTGCCGTGAACCAGAAATTCCAGATCACGCTGGCCACAAAGCAGGCCTTCTACAACGCCATTGCCAATGAGGAGCTTGTCCGCGTGGCGGACGCCCAGGTCCGGCGCGCGCAGCAGCAGCTACAGATCTCGATCGACAAGCTGCACGCGGGGTCGGCGACGCGCTCCGATTCGTTGCGCTCGACGGTGGAATACGGCAACGCGCGGATTGCGCTGCTGCAGGCGCAGGCGAATCTCGCCACGGCGGAGGCGAACCTGGGACGGCAGATCGGCGTCGACGCGCTGGTGCGCGCCATTCCCGACACCACACTGCCCGCGGTGCCCGACACCGCCGATTTGCGGCGCGCCGCGATCCAAAGCTCACCCGCCGTCGATCAGGCCGAGGCACAGGCGAGCGCGGCGCGGGCGCAGGTCTGGAGCTCTCGGGCGCAATACTGGCCGTCGTTGACCGTGAGCTACAGCAACAACCGGCAAGGCACCGGCTCGCCGAACTTCCCGCTGTTCAGCAGCTACCCCGAGACATTTTCGTGGCGGTTTGGCCTCTCCTGGACGGTGTTCAATGGATTCACGCGTGAAGCGAGCCAGGTCAACGCCTCGGTCAACCGCGATGTCGCCGAGGCGCGGGCGGCAGATACGCGCCGCCAGGTGAACGCCCTCATCACGCAAAACCTCGCGGCACTCTCGACGGCGGTCGAGCAGATCAACATCGCGAAGGACAACCTGGCCGCTGCAACGGAAGACCTGCGGGTGCAGAACGAGCGCTATCGCGTGGGTGCGGCGACGATTCTGGACCTGCTCACCTCCCAGGCCGCCCTGACGCAGGCCGAGGTCAACGTCGTGCAGACGCGCTTCAATTACCTGATCGCCCGAGCGCAGGTCGAGGCGGTGGTGGGACGGACCCTATGACGGCAACCCAGGCGATGACCTTCCGCACGGGCGACACCCCGACGCCCGACATCGTGATCCTCACGCACAATCTCGCGCGCGAGTATCAGATGGGCGCCGAGGTCGTGCATGCGCTGCGCGGCGTGGACATTCAGATCAAGAAGAACGAGTTCGTCGCGATTATGGGACCCTCGGGGTCCGGCAAATCGACGCTGATGAACCTGATCGGCTGCCTCGATACGCCGACGACCGGGGAGTACTGGCTGAACGGGCAGAAGGTGAGCGACTTGACCGACGACGAGCTGGCCCGCATCCGCAATAAGGAGATCGGGTTCGTCTTCCAGACATTCAACCTGCTGCCCCGCGCCGACGCGTTGCACAACGTGGAACTGCCGCTCATCTACGCCGGCATGGCTGCCAAGGAAAGGCGGGAGCGCGCGGCCCACGCTCTGAGCCAGGTGCAGCTGGCCGACCGCATGGATCACCGGCCCAACGAGCTTTCGGGCGGACAACGCCAGCGCGTGGCGATTGCGCGGGCACTCGTCAACGCCCCCAGCATCCTGCTCGCCGACGAGCCGACGGGCAACCTCGACTCGGCGACGGGGAACGAAATCATGGCGGTCTTCAGGGATCTGCACCGGGCGGGCCAGACCATCGTGCTGGTGACGCACGAACACGACATCGCGGCGAACGCGCACCGCCAGATTCACCTGCTCGACGGCAAGGTCGCGCGCGATGAGAAGATGGAAGGATAGCCGTGAACAAATACCTTTGGGCCAGCGCCGCAACGGCGCTCGCGCTTACCGGCATCGCGGGCTGTCACAAGACGCAGACCCCGCGGGCGTACGAGGCGGTTCCGGTCCAGCGCCGCAACCTGATCGTGTCCGCGTCCGCGTCGGGCGCGATCGAGCCGGTGCTTACGGTCGACGTGAAGTCGAAAGCGTCAGGCGAGATCATCGGCATGAACGTGCAGACCGGCGACGACGTCAAAGAAGACCAGCTGCTCGCGTCGATCGACCCGCGCATCCCGCGCAACAACCTCGCGCAGGCGCAGGCCAATCTGCAGGTCGCGCAGGCGCAGCTGAGCAACGCCAAGGCGCAGCTCGCGCGCTCGGACACGCTGTTCAAGGCGCAGGCGATCACGCAGACGGAGTACGACGGTGCCAAGCTCGACTACGCGAACGCGAATGCCGCCGTGATCCGCGCGGAGTCGGATCTCGAGAACGCGCGGGACCGCATGAACGACACGAAGCTGCGCGCCCCGCTCGCCGGCACCATCATCACGAAAAACGTCGAGCTCGGCACGGTGATTTCGTCGCCGACGACGGACGTCGGCGGTGGCACGGTGCTGTTCAAGATGGCGAACCTCGATACCGTGCAGATCCGCGCGCTCGTGGACGAAACGGACATCGGCAAGGTACAGCCGGGCATGCTCTCGACTATCACCGTCGACGCGTATCCCAACCGGCCGTTCGAAGGCAGCGTCCTGAAGATCGAGCCGCAGGCCACGGTCCAGCAGAACGTGACGATGTTCAACGTGCTCGTGCGGATTCCGAACCCCAGTCACCTGCTCAAACCCGGGATGAACACGGAAGTCGAGATTCACGTCGGCCGCCGCGACAACGCCCTCGCGATTCCCAACGCAGCGCTCCGCACGCAGCGCGACGTCGCCTCGGCCGCGCAGGTGCTCGGTCTCGATCCCAACGCCGTCGAGCAGCAGCTGGCGGCGGCACGCCAGCCGCAGGGTGGCGCCGGAGGGGCGTCGAACCGCGATAGCGCTTCGCTCGGCGGCGGCGTGGCCAGCCGTGATTCGACCGCGCGCCGGGACTCAGCCGCAACGGCGGGGGGCGGCAATACGATGACGACGCCGGACGGCCGCACGATCCAGCTGCCGCCGGGTGTCACCGAAGCGCAGGTCCGCTCGGCATTTCAGAAGCGGATGTCGGGCCAAGAGCTGACGCCGGCTGAGCAAAACGCGATGACGGCCATGCGGGCCGCGTTCCAGCGCATGGGTGGCGGGGGCGGTGGCCAAAGCGGAGGCTTTCGGCGAAACCAGGGAGAACAGTCCAGCTACATCGTGTTCACGTTGAAGAATGGCAAGCCGACGCCTGTCCAGATTCGGACGGGGCTGACCGACCTCGATTTCATCGAGGTCCTGAGCGGGCTGACGGAACAGGATACGGTGCTCGTCCTGCCCAGCGCGTCGCTGATCAATTCACAGCGCGACATGCAGCAACGGATGCGGAACGTGGGTGGCCTGCCGGGCGTGCAGCAACAGCAGCCCGCAACGCCGCCGCGGCAAGCGACGCCGGCGAGGCCGTAGCATGCTGCTCGGCGAAATCTTCCAGGTCGCGCTCCAGGCGATCCGCGCCAACAAGCTGCGGTCGTTCCTGACGATGCTGGGCATCATCATCGGCGTCGGCGCGGTCATCACCATGGTGGCGCTCGGCAGCGGGGCGCAAAAGGCGGTGCAGGAGCGTATTCAAGCGCTCGGCCCCACGCTGCTGTCGCTCTATCCGGGGCAGTCGTTCCGGGGCGGCATCATGATCGATTTCGGCTCGCGGGTCAGTCTTACCGTGGACGACGCGAACGCCCTCGCCAGCGATGCACAATACCTCAAGGCGGTGGTCCCCGAGCTGACGCGCAATCTGCAGATCAAGCGCGTCGGCCAGAATGCGAACGTGAATATCGTCGGCACGACGCCGAACTACCCCGTCGTGAAGAACTACACGCTGACGGCGGGGCGGATGTTCACCGCTGGCGAGGACGAAGGCCGCCGCCGGCTGGCCGTCCTCGGTTCGGCCATCCCCGACATGTTCAACGCGAACCCCACGGCGATGATCGGCCAGGAGATCCAGATCCGGGGCATTCCGTTCGAGATCCTCGGTGTGCTCTCGTCGAAGGGCTCGGCGATGGGATTCGGCAACCCGGACGAACAGGTGCTGATTCCGCTGCAGACCGCGCGCTACCGGATCATGGGGACCGACCGGCTGCGGACGATCACGGTGGACGCGGCGAACGTCTCGCAGATGACGCTCACGATGATCGAGATCGAGCGCGTGTTGCGCCGCGAGCACAAGATCCGGCCCGGCGGCGAGAACGATTTCCAGATCCGGAATCAGTCCGACATTCTCGCCACGTTCCAGCAGACGACACAGACGTTCACCTATCTGCTCGCGGGCATCGCCGCCGTGAGCCTGCTGGTGGGCGGCATCGGCATCATGAACATCATGCTCGTGTCGGTGACGGAGCGGACGCGCGAGATCGGCGTGCGCAAAGCGCTCGGCGCGACACGATTCAACATCCTGTTTCAGTTCCTCGTCGAAGCGCTCGTGCTGTGTCTGGTCGGCGGGATCATCGGCATTCTGTTCGGTGCGCTCGGCGCCGTGGCGCTGTCGAAAATCGCGCACTGGAATACGTCCATCAATTTCTTCGCCATTCTCGTGGCGTTCGTCTTCAGCGCCATGGTCGGATTGTTCTTCGGCATCTGGCCGGCAAGGCGGGCGGCGTCCCTCGACCCCATCGTGGCCTTGCGGTACGAATAGACCCGAGCGCCGACGAACTGTCGGTGCGGCGGGATGCGGGATGCGGGATGCGAGATGCGTGAGTGACGAACCGTTCACGTATCCCGCATCCCGCTTCTCGCATCCCGGCTTTAGATTCTCGCAATGCTCTCCGTTCTTTTGCTTCTCGTGCAGTCCGCGGGCGCACCGCAGCCAGTCTACGACGGCCGTTTGCATCAAACCGACGTCCGCATTCCCCGCATTGACGCTGGTGTCACGGTCGACGGCGTCCTGGATGAGGAGGTGTGGCATCAGGCGGCGCTGCTCAAGGGCTTCACGCAGTATCGGCCCGTCGACAGCCGGCCGGTCGCCGACTCGACGCAGGTTCTCGCCTTTTACGCGGCCGACGCGATCTATTTCGGGATTCGCGCGTACGAGGGGCACGGCGCTGTCGTGCGCGCGACGCTCGCCGATCGCGATAACATCGGCACCGACGACAACATCCAGATTCTGCTCGACACCTTCAACGACCGGCGTCGCGCCTTGCTCTTTGCGGTCAATCCCCTGGGGGTGCAGCAGGACGGTGTGCGCAGCGAGGGTCTGGCCGGCGCCGCGGGCGGCCAGAACGCCGGATTCCGCTTCGACGGTGTGGTCGATCTCAATCCCGACTACGTCTACGAGTCCAAGGGACATATCACCCCCTGGGGCTACGAAGTCGAGGTGCGCATCCCCTTCAAGAGCCTCCGCTACCAAAGCGGTGCAACCCAGGACTGGGGCATCCAGATCATTCGCGTCACCCAGCACACCGGGTATGAAGACACGTGGACGCCGGTGGTGCGCGCGAATGCGAGCTTTCTGATTCAGTCAGGGACACTCAAGTCGCTCACCGGATTGCGTCGCGGCCTGGTCATGGATGTGAGCCCTGAATTCACGTCGCGATTGGACGGCGCGCCCGCTTCGCCCTCCTCGTATCAGTACAAGAGCATCGACCCCGAGCTGGGCGTGAACCTGCGCTGGGGCATCACCCAAAACCTGAGCGCCGCCGGCACCGTGAATCCCGACTTCTCGCAGGTCGAGGCGGATGTTGGTCAGGTGACGGTGAACCAGCGATTCGCGCTCTTCTTCCCGGAGAAGCGACCATTCTTCCTCGAGGGGCTCGAGCAGTTCGACACGCCCAATGCGCTCATCTATACGCGGCGGATCGCCGCGCCGATCGCGGGCACCAAACTGACGGGCAAGGTCGGGGGGACCGCGATCGCCTACATCGGTGCCGTGGACGACAACGGCATCCCAAACGGTCCCCACCCGGTGGTCAACCTGCTGCGCCTACGCCGCGACCTGGGTGCCAGCTCAACGCTCGGACTCGCGTATACCGATCGCATCGAAGGAAGCGACTGGAACCGCGTCGTGGGAACCGACGCGCGCGTTATCTGGAAGAAGATCTGGTTTTCCGACGCGCAGATCGTCGGGTCCTGGACGAAAGACGTTGTCGGCGCCGCGGCCCGGGCCGGCGCGCTGTGGGACGTCACCTTATACGACCGCACGGGCTATGCCTATGGCAACCACGCGGAGCTCGTCGGCATCAGCCCCCAGTTCGCGGCTCTCAGTGGATTCGTGAATCGCGTGAACATCGTGCAGGGGCGCTTCGCCAATCGCTTCACCCGGTACGGAAAGCCCGGTGCGCTGCTGGAAAACGCGACCACGTTCATCCTGGTCCAGCCAACGTGGCGCTACCGCGATTTCTTCGATCTCGGCAGCACCCTCGAGGGCAGTATCAACGACAACCTGATTCTCACGTTCCGGGGTGGGTGGAACGTCACCACCTACCTGGCGAATGATCATCAACGCTTCGACCCACCCGACTACAGCGGGCACCAGGTGGACTCGAGCGGTGTGCTGCGGCCGTTCGTGATTCCACACGGGCTGTATAATCTGTGGAGCGGCATCGTGGCGCTCGCGACGCCCGAGCGCACGGTGAAGATCAACATCAGCGTTGGGCGGAGATCGGGCGCGATCTTTTCGGAAGCGGCCGAAGGCCGCGCCTGGAACATCTTTCTCGCGGGCACGTGGAAACCGACGTCGACCTTGCGCTTCGATGCGCAATGGCCGCATCAGGTGATCACGCGCGCGCGCGACGGTAGCTGGTTTTCCACCGCCAACATCCCCCGGCTCAAAGTCGAGTACCAACTCACGCGTGCCATCTTTTTCCGCTACGTCGGACAGTACACCGCACAGAAGATCGCGGCGCTGCGCGATCAGCGTACCGGCGACACTTTATTCATCAACGGCGCCAAGCAGGCCGGTCAGACGACCACGGACTTCCGAAACGACTTCCTGTTCTCCTATCGGCCCACGCTGGGAACCGTCTTGTTCTTTGGATATGGCGCCTCGCTCACCGAGGCGGATCCGTTCAGCTTTCGACACCTGAGCCGCACCGGCGATGGCTTCTTCCTGAAAGCCAGTTACCTATTCCGCATGTGACCAGTCTCGAACATCAGCTCCTCGAGGAGCGACTCGCGAAGCAGCGACACTACGTGCTGGAAAACACGCGGGCGCGCTGGGGTTTCGTCGGATTCGGCATCGTGCTGCTCGCGGCTGTGAAGCTCGCGGGGCTCGCCACGATCTCCTGGTGGTTTATTCTCGTCTTCGCCGCGAGCTTCGCGGGAGCCAACGCCGGCGTGCGCCGGCTCGTGCAGGGCGGTGCGTTCGAGCCGTGGTACGCGCAGCTCAATCTCGTCGTCGGCTGTCTGCTCATTTCGGCCGTGTTGTTTGCGATGGGACCGAACGGTCATATCCTCTACGGCGCATACCTGATCGCCCCGCTCCAGGCCGCGCTGTACCTCGAGCGGCGCGAGGCCTGGGGGGCGTTGATCATCAACCTGACCGCCTTCACGCTGGTCACTGCGGTGACGCAGGTGACGGGGCACGGCTGGAGCTGGTCGCTCTACATCCAAGAGAGCTTGGTGATGGTGTTCGCGTGCGTCGCGCTCGTGCCGGCCCTCGTGCAGATCGTCGATCGCTTGCGGACCGCGCGCGGCGTGCTCGGTGAGATCGAGCGCGGCGACCTGACCCGTCGGATGGAAGCGGGAGGGGCGGGAGAGGGGAGCAGCGCCGCTGGCGCCACCGACGAGCTCGGTTTCCTGAGCGTGTCCGTGAATCGGACGACTGCGGCAATCGCCGACATCCTGCGCGAGATCGGGCGCCAGGGGAATACGCTGGCGGCCATGGCGCGCAGCCTGGCGACCGCCGCCCGGGAGTTGCAGACCGCCTCGCAATCGATTTCCAGCACCACCGTACACCTGTCCGAAGGCACGGAGCGCCAGCGCCAGCTCATCGGATACGGACGGCAGGATTCCGAGGCCGCCTCCGGCCTGGCCACGTCGTTGCACGCCCGCGCGCAGGCGGCCGAGCGGCAGATCACCGAGATCGCGTTGCAGGCGCATAAGCGTGGGGAGGAAGTGGCGCGCGCCAGCTCCCTGCTCATGAACTTGATGGTGCACATGGACCACGCGTCCGAGGTGGCGGGCGCGCTCGACCGCGATTCCCGGGAGATCGGCAAGCTCGTGGACGGCATCACGCGCATCGCGAGCCAGACGGACCTGCTGGCGCTCAACGCGGCGATCGAGGCCGCGCGCGCGGGCCAGCACGGGCTCGGTTTCCGCGTCGTCGCCGGCGAGGTCCGCAAGCTGGCCGAGCAGAGCGCGCGCTCGGCGGAGGAGGTGCGGACTCGCGTGCGGGCGACGCAGGAGCAGATCACACGCGTCGTGGACGCGATGCAGCAGGGCCGCGAAGCCGCGAAGGGTGTCGGCAGCGTGGCCACCACCGTGCACGGCGCTCTGGACGCGATCTTCGCCGACTTGAACGCGACCGTGCAGTTCGCCACCACGTTCGCGGCCGAAACCGAGAATCAGACCAAGCGGATGCAGGAAGTACTGCGCCGCATGGAAGAAGTCGCGGCGATCGCCGAGGATGCGGCCAGCGGCGCGCGCCAGACCTCCGCCGCGACCGCGCAGCAAATCGCCTCACTCAGCGACCTCACGACCACGTCGCAGCACCTCTCCGATGCCGCGGCGACGCTATCGCAGACGATTCAGCGGTTCCGCGTCAGCGGGAACGGCTTACCAGCCTCGGAATAGCGGCGCGTCACCGAAGTCCCACAGCAGAAAAGCGATCAGCCGTGACCTGGGTGGTGAGATGCCATGCGCCGGAACCTCGGCACCGATAGAGCCCGCGACATGCCCGAGGCGGGATAGGCGAAACCAGAGCTGCGGGTAGAGCGCCAGCTGGTCCGGCCCATCGCGCGGGACGTCCCAACCGGCTTCCAGCCTCGGCGTAAGGCGGCCGATGCGCCGGCCCAGCGAAACGCGATAGGACGCGCCGCTCACTCCTGCCGCCTCCTCCCAACCGCCCACCACCTGGACCTGAAGATCGAAGCGCGCCCGCTCGATCCCGCCCGCGATGTACGGCTCCACTTCCCAGTGATCGCGGCGGCCGAGCGGCGGCGTCACTTCGGCTCCGAGCGTGGCGAGCGCGCGCTGGTCGAGACTGTGCCACACATTGTACTTGAGCGAGGCGGATCCGCCCTCGAACGGCCGATCGAGGGAATCGAACAGGGCGACCACCTCGGCTTCGAACTGGAGCCGCCGGCCGATGCGGTGTTCGTAGATTGCCTGCTGCTCGCGCCCGTGTGCGACCAGCACGAGCTCGTTCTCGGGATAGGCTTTCTCCACGAGAAACGCCCGCGGAAAGTTCAGCTCGCCGGGCGGCCAGCCGCGGTCGCGACACAGCGAGCGCACATGGCGCACCACCGCTCGAATCTGTTCGGGGGTGGCACCCTCACCGTACGCGGGCATGTCGATCGAGAGACCATACGCCGCGCCGCCGCGCGTCACGATACCGACCCATTGCTCCTCGGTCTCCGGTGTCGATGCCGCGCACGAGGCGAGGTCAGCGGGCGGCACCTCAAGCCGGGTGGACGCCGCGGGCGCGCCGTGTGCATCGGCACCGTGACAGCGGCTGCACCATGCCGCGTACAGGCTGTCCCCCTGCGCGCTGAGGCTAGAGGCCCACAGCGCGGCGCAGGCGGCGAGCTTCAGTATTTGCCGCACGACGAATCTCCGAGCGATCAGCGGTTTTGAGTGATCCGTCGCGGACGACGATCCGGCCGTCCACGATGACGTGTCGCACGTCGGCGGCCCGCGCGCTGTACACGATCCGCGATATGAGATCGGCGTCGTCGGGCTGCGCGTGGGGGCCGCTGAGATCGAGCGCGATCAGATCCGCGCATTTGCCGACCTCGATCGAGCCGATCTCCGATTCGAGTCCCAGTGCCTGTGCTCCGCCCAGGGTCGCGAGCGCCAGGACCTGACCGGCCGGCAGCGCGTCCGGTCCGAGCCGCGGCTTCTGGATTAAGGCGGCGAGACGCAGCTCCGCAAAGGCGTCGAGACGATTGTTGCACGGCGCTCCATCAGCGCCGATCCCGACCCGACATCCAGCGGCCAGCATCTCCGGAATGGGCGCGATGCCGCTACCGAGCTTCAGGTTGGAGCTCGGGCAATGGACTATGTTCGTCCGCTGGCGCGCCAGCACGGCGATATCGTCCTTGTCCACCCAGACGCAATGCGCCAGGGCGGCGCGTGGCCCTGAGATCCCGACTGAATCGAGATACGCGATCTCGTCGTGACCGGTCTCGCGCCTCACGGTGTCGAGCTCGAGCGGCGTTTCCGCCGCGTGTGTGTGAATCGTGGTCCCCGTCCGTTCCGCCAGGTCGCTCGCGGCCCGGAGCAACGGACCTGTGCAGCTCGGCGCGAAGCGCGGGGCGAAGCAGTAGCGCAATCGCCCGCCGGCGGCGCCATGCCAGCGCTCGCACAGGTCTGAGCTCTCGGTGAGCGCTTTGTCAGTCGTCTCGCGCAAGCGCGGGGGGTTTGTCGCCGCATCCATCAGGCATTTTCCCGCGGTGGCACGGATGCCGATCGATTCGAGCGCCTCGAACGCGGCCCCCGTGTGGCGCACGGTCTCCATGTCGAGAATCGCCGTGGTCCCGCCGAGCAGCAGCTCGGCGGCGCCAAGCATCGCGGAGGCGTGGATCGAGGTGTCGGTGTGTGCGGCTTCGAGCGGCCAGATGCGTTTCTCGAGCCAGGCTTCGAGCGACAGGTCGTCGGCGAGACCGCGAAACAGCGTTTGACAGAGATGGATATGTGCTTGAATGAGACCGGGCAGGACAACAAGACCGCGACAATCAACGATCGCTGGTTTTGACCGCCCGTCGGCCCGTCGGGTGGGCCCGACCGCCTTTATGCGGCCATTTTCCACAAGGACATCGGCGTCCAGGACGCGCCGCGTCGCGTCCATCGTCACCACACGGCCGCCGCGCAGCAGCAGCGATTTACTCAAGTCGAGATCCGCGGCCTCGCGTCGGCGCTGTCGGAGGGCGGCAGATCGAAATAAGCCTCGATCTCGTCGCGTAGCTCGTCGTCTTCGTAGAGTCCTGCGAGAATGCGCTCGGCGCTGCCCGGTTCCACCAGGACGTACCCGAACGGGTAGTCCACGCCGGTCAACAGAATCATGCGGCGCTGCCGGTTGGGCAGGGCGACGTAAATCGTGTCGGAGTTGGTCGGGACGAGCTTGATGTTGTGCCGTCCCAGCGTCGGCTCGATTCGCTCGGTGGTGGAATTGAGCTCGTCGAGCGCCTCGGCTTGATCATCGGCCGAGAAGGTGTCCGCCGCCGCGAGCCAGAACACGACCACCGTCGGCTCGGTGATCACGCGCGGTGTGAGCAACGAGCTGTCCGCCGAATCGCGCGGGGTTACGTCGGCAAAGCTCAGCGAGTCGGCGTTGCGTGTCGTGACAGCCGCTTGTTGCGGGCGGCAGGACACGAAACCGGCGATAACGAGGAACGTTGCAGCGCGCATGGCACGGAATATACTTAGCCCATGGCCGCTCCCCCGCTCCCCGCGACGCCTCCCGCAGCGCCCGTCAAAGGGGTCAAACGGCACCACTGGATCGTGCGCTTGACGCACTGGATGACGTTCGTGCTGCTCGCGGGAATGATCATGAGCGGGCTGCAGATCTACGGCGCGTACGCGCGCTTTGGCGACCGTGGTGGGCCCTACTACGTCAATGCCTTTGAGAACCAAGCATTCCCGAAATGGAGCCGGCTGGGCGGCTGGCTCGCGGGTGCATTGAACTGGCACTTCGCGTTGATGTGGCCGCTCATTCTCGGCGGCTTGCTGTATCTGTCGTATCTCGCCCTCAGCGGAGAGTGGCGGTCGCTATTGTTCCGGCCGCGGGACATTCGGGGCGCGATCGAGATGCAGAAGTACTATCTCCGCCTGCGCAAGGATCATCCGCCGCAGGGCAAGCACAATCCGCTCCAGAAGCTCGCGTACACGTTCATCATTCTGCTCGGTGTGCTTTCGGTGCTCACCGGATTCGCGATCTACAAGCCGACGCAACTCTCGTGGCTGACCGCACTATTCGGCGGGTTTCAGGCGGCGCGGTACTGGCATTTTTGGGCAGTGTGGATTTTCACGGGGTTTCTCGTCGTCCACGTGATTCTGGTATTCGTCGTGGATCCCGCGTCCCTGCGCGCGATGATCTCCGGTTGGTACCGCGGCCGGTTCCCGAGCGGTGATTGACCGGCGCGCATTTCTGCGATTGACGGCCGTCGCCGGCCCGGCGTCGGTCGCGGCCGCCTGTGGCTGGGACGGCGGCAACGCTGTGCGTCCTCTGCTGCTGGACGTCAGTCGAGTGAACGACTGGGTGGGCGAGAAGATTCTGTTCTCCAAGCACCGGCTGGCCCCGCAGTACGACATTGCCGAGCGTACGGCCCAGCTGCCGAGCTATTTCATTTCGCCGATGATGCCGCTGCTGCAGGACCCCAGGGCCTGGCGGCTGCAGGTCAGCGGACTCGTGCGGCAGCCGCTCACGTTCTCGATAGACGATTTACAGGCGATGCCGCGCACGACGTACACGGTCAAGCACCATTGTGTGGAAGGCTGGAGCGCGATCGCGACCTGGCACGGCGTAGCGGTCTCGGCACTTGCCGAGCGCTGCGGCATGCTGCCGCAGGCGCGTTACGTGCGCTTCGATTCGTTCGACTCGGGCTACTCGAATGGTTGGGATCTCGCGAGCGCGATGCACCCGCAGACCATCCTGGCCTACGGCATGAATGACAATCCCTTGCCGCCGAGTCACGGCGCGCCCCTGCGGCTGTATTCGCCTACCAAGCTCGGCTACAAGATGACGAAGTATCTCGTGTCGATGACCTTTACAGCCGAGCGGCCGGGTGGGTATTGGGAGGATCAGGGCTATCCGTGGTTTGCGGGCGTGTGAGGGCCTCTTGGAGGGCTCAACTCCCCTCGTCTCGAAACAGTCATGAAGTCGCGTTTGCCGGCGCGCGTTTCGTGACTTGACGCATTGGGTGCCCGAACCACGGGTGTCGCTGGTCCCTCGGCAGGTCCGCCGTCGCCGGTGCACTGTACATCTTTTCCAACGCCGCCACGACGTCGCGCATCGTCCCCTCCGGCGCGACCCATCCGCCCTCGATGTCCGGGAAGTCGAGCTTACAGTTGTCGCACTTCTTCCCGCTGGCGAACCGGATCGGGCACCAGAAACTCTCGACGTTGCGCAGCATTTCGGCGCCGAGGGAGTACACGCCGGTCATCCAGTCGCAGTACAGGCACCAGATCAGGTCGTGTCCCACGAGGCCGTTGAACTTCTGGCGGGTGACGTTCACCCAATCCGCGTGGCGGTATCGCGGCAGGCCGACGAGCGGCGTGAGGATGGGATAGACCCACAATTCCGCCACGCGAAGAACGAAGAAGACGGGCAGGGCGAGCGCAGTCACCCAGAGGGCGACGTGGTTGTTGAGTCGTCCGACGGTGCGGTTGAGGAACGTGACGATGCGCGGCCCGCCCACGTCTGCGCGGTTGGCAAGTTCGTGAGCGAACATCCAGACGAGCATCCCCACCACCTGCCCGACGATCGCTCCCACCACGCCACGCCAGCCGAAGACGATTCCCAGGACAGTGGGCGGGAACCACGTAAAGAGGGACACGACGAGGTCGAGCCCCGGGGCGCGGCAGAGCCATGCACTGATTCGGGTCCCGGCGGCGCCGAGCCGGGGGATCAGGTGGAGGAGGCCCGCGAAGCCGGCGATGCCGATCAGGGTGGACGCCGCGATGAGCAGCAGTGTCACCATACGAGTCACCCGCCTTTCGTGTTCAGAGTATTCTAGCCTCCGCCGCCTCACAAGCGCTTGAAGCTGTCGGAGCGCGTAGAATATTGAATGCCCATGGCTTCCCTGTTTGATCCAGCCGCTCGAAGTGCGATCCTTGATCGGATCTCCCGCCTGACGCCAGATCGAAAGCCAGTTTGGGGTCGGTTCACCGCTCCCGAAATGGTGTGCCATATCAGTTGCGATCTGCGGCAGGGACTCGGCGAACTCGAGACCGATCCACCTTCCGGTCCCTTGACGCGCTTTCCCTTGAATTGGCTCGCGATTTACGTCGTGCCGTGGCCGAGAGGAAAAGGGAAGAGTCCGCCCGAGTTTCTCGCGACGCGTCCGACCACGTGGGCAGCGGATGTGAGTCGGCTGCGGGATCTTGTGCAGCGCTTTGCGGCGCGCGGACCAGCGGCCGCATGGCCGGCGAGTCGAGTTTTTGGACGCATTTCGGGCCCGAGCTGGGGCGTGATGCTGCACAAGCATCTTGACCATCATCTGCGGCAGTTCGGCGTTTGAGTCGAGTTTCGGCCGTCGTGCTCTTCGCGTTGGCTGCCTGCAAGGCGCCGCCTGCGCGCCTCGTCGCGGGAATCGCCGACACGGTCGTCGTGAACAACGTGGTCGCGGTGCGGATGCCAATGCACGTGTTGGACGCGGCTGGGCACGCGCTGCCCGATACGGGCGTCCGTTTCCAATGGACGTCCGGCCTAGCCGTCCCGGTATCCGACAAGGGTGTTCTAAAGTGCACGCAAGCCGGCGATGCCACGCTACGTGCCTCGCTCGGCGCGCTGGTCACGCCGTTCCTGGTGCGTTGCCGACCCGTCCACGACGTGTTCGGTGGACGCGTGCTGAACCTCCTGGTTGGTGATTCCTCACAGGATCTGTCCTTCGCGCCTGTCGACTCTGCGGGCCGGCCGGTGACACTGTTCACCGCCGGAATCTCGTATGACAGCGCGATCGTCACGCTCGAGGGATGGCGTATCCATGCACGCGCCCCAGGGTCAGCCAGCATCGATGTCTACATCGGCGATAGCCGGGCGCACTGGTTCGTGCAGGTATACGAGCGCGCCCAGAGCCTGGAGGGCATGCGACCCGGGGACCACCGAGCGGTTCCGGTGCGCGTGGCCGGTGGCGAGATGCGGAGCTTGCAGCTTCCGCCCTCGCCGCCGACCTATTCCGTGGTGATACTGCCCGGACGCGATACGCTGCGGGTTCCTCGACTGGCCGTGCTCGCGTCGAACTGCGCAGGCGGTCTCACCACCTCGCGGCGCGGCTACTTCTGTTTCGCGCTGCCAGGCGCGGCGGTCGTTGCCTACCATCCGAACAACGAACATCCGAAAGAAGCGTGGAGCGGCACGATTGCCGTCGCGCTCGACCGTTGCCCGAGCCCCGCTACGGTGCCCTGTCCCGGATCAGCTTCAGCGCCGCACTCAGTGCCTCATCCGCGGGTACCTTGACGTCCGGCACGACTCCGACCCCTTCCCAATTCGTGCCGGTGATCGGATTGATCGAATTCCCCCACGGCACACTGATCGCGAAGTGCTCCCCCAAACGTCGCTCTGATGCCGGATGCGCACCGCCAGCTGTCGTCTCGCCCACGATGGTCGCGCGCTTCAGGGCCTGCAGATCGTACGCGAACGCCTCTGCGGCAGAAAACGTGTGCGCGGACGTGAGCACATAGATCGGCTTGGTGCCGCCGAAGCGCCGCCCGGGGACGCTATCCTGCGTCCAGGACTGGCGCGTGCTATTGGCATAACGGTCCCACATATCATCGAGGTGAGTGCGGCGGTCGAAGAGGTACGACGCAATCAAGGCGCCGATGTCATGGCCGCCGCCGTTCTCCCGGAGGTCGATGATGAGCGCGCGAGTGCCGGCGAGGAACGTCATGGCGGCCGAGGCGGTGGATCCGCAGAGCGCCGCCTCCTCGAACGCGTCGAACCGGAGGTAGCCGATATTGCCGTCCAGTTGCTCGACTTTCTTGAATCCACAGTTGGTCTCGTCCAGGTCCGCGTGCGACGGCGCGGGCGGCGCTTCTCCGGCTGGCTGCTTCGGCGGCGGGGTCGGCACGTACGAGATTCCCAGGTGCTTGTCGTGGGCGATCTCCGCCAGGTCGGCGTTCAGCCGGAGGGCGAGTCCTGGCCCGTTCCGGTAGCGGTCGTACGTGCCCCGCGCGAGCCGCGCACGCAACGAGTCGGCCATTCGCTTTCCCAGCTCCGGCGAGAAATAGAAGGAGTCGAGCACCGCGGCTGCGCGGCCGACCACGGCTACGCGGGTGGCGCGATCGATACGAAGCGCCTCAGTCGCGACGTTGGGACCAAGCGGAAAGGCGTTGCCGCTAATGTTTGTCGGACTGCCCGCGGCAACATCGAGCATACCGTACGCGATCATGGCAGGGGTGTTGCGGGGGCGGAGAAAGAACTCGACGTGTCGCGGCTCGCTGACCTCCACGCTGACCAGCTCGAACCCGCCTGTCATCTGGCGGAAGTTGAACGAGTTGCGGATGGGGAAATCCACTTGGTACGTGCGGAGGAAAGCCGCCGCGCGTGCGGAGTCACCGCTGTTATACGCGTCGAGCCATGCGCGGAGGGCGCTTCCGGCGGGCGTGTTTGGTATAGCCGTCTGACCGAGCAGCGTCGCGGGCGTCAGGCTAAGCGTGAGGCCGAATGTCAGGGCGCGAAGGGACACCTTCGCTGCACAATTGTCGAAGAAATCGCGCACGCGCAAGGGCGCTTGAAGCTGGCGGCGCGTGTACAATGTGGAGAGTCCGCTCTTCGTGCGGTCGGGGAGCATCAAAGGCGGCACGGTTCTTGAGGTAGTCTTCTATTTGTGAACGTTCTAGCTCGGCGCCGCAGCTTAGACGCACTCCGTAGGCGGAGCTGAAGGCTCCGGTCAATGTCCCTACTCCAATGGATCGATATTGCGGGTGCAGGTGCAATGGTGGGGCTGGCGCTCCACTGGGCGTTGGAGCGTTCACGGCTACATGCGTTTGTCTCCTCGTTGGGTCCGCTACCGAGCAACTCGGTGGAGTTGGCACTTGCCTTAGCCGGGCGACTCGCCAATGGGCCCCATCGGGGCGATGATCCACCGTATTTGGCTGCGTTCCTCGCTCCGCTGGGCGCGACCCCTAGTGACGTCATCCGCCACGGGGGATGTTGTTCGGGGTCCTCGCGGCTCTACATGCTGGCACTTGGCGTGCTCGGCATTCGTGCCAACCAGGTGACGGTGTACCACCGATCCCGCCAAGCCCGGCATTGTTTAGTAGAAGTTCACCTTCATGAGCGTGTTCTGATTGCAGACCCGGTGTACGGAGTATTCTACACCGACGCCGACGGAAGGACCTTGAGTCTAGAAGACTTACGGGCCGGTACGCAAGTCGAGTGTCGCCCGATTCACGGTACCACGACGCCGGGATACCCCTCGAATGACTACTATGACTTCGATTTCACATTGACCAAAACCGCTAACTGGACCAAGTCGTGGCAGCGCCGGCTAGCGTACTCCCTCCTGCACGGCTCCACCCACGGGGCCATTGACCGCTTCCGTATCCCACAACTGCTTGAGTGGCCACAAACGTTGCTCGCGCTAACGATTTTGTTCGTCCTAGTCTTTACGCATACAATCGTTCTTCTGGCTGGTCTGGTGAGCGCCACGTAACTGGGGGTTCGAGCTGCCAAGTACGTGCTTTTCATCTTCACCTCTTCTGAAGCAGAAGGGCCTTCGACCACATCCACGGCATACTGATGAGCGCGATCGCATTCCAGGCCAGCATGAAGAATCGCATCTCCCGGTTACTGTAGGGCCGGCCGCGCCAAATCACAGTCGCGTCAACGGCGAACCACGCTGCGCTCACCAGCAGGAAACCCGCCAGCTCCTTCGCTCCAAAAAACCTCACGATCAGCCCCGCTTCAAGCAGCAGCAGCACTACCATCACGAGTTTGGCCGGAACCCGGCCGATCACGGTAGCCGTCGTACGCCGGCCGGCCGCGCGGTCAGGCTCCAAATCCATCACTTGGCCAAATACCTGCGAATGCATGGCGAACAGCGCACCGAACAGCATGGCGGCCCAGGGGAGAAGTGGGACGTGGTTCATCCAACTGCTCAATAGAAACACGAACAGATACCCCGCCTGGTTCAGAATCTCGAGCGGTGGCCGAGCCTTAAAATTGAAGCGCGGCCAGTTATAGAGCGCCGCCGCGGCAGTCATTCCGCCAAAGCACAGCAGCATCTTTGCTCCGGCGAGAAGACTGAATGCGACCACGAACGGCGCCTGAACCAGCGCGATGCGGAGCGGCAAACGGCGCAATTGCTCGGGTGTGCCGCGCGCGCCAAACAGAAACGTGCCTTTGCGCGGATTGTGGCGGTCGGCATCGTAGTCCACGATGTCGTTCCAGCCGTAGAGCAGCAGGCCCATGGGAAAGCTGACATACAGCACGCCCAACCAGAAAGCGACGGAGTGAAAAACATCTCGTTGCGAGAGCGGCAGCAAGTAGAACGCAATTGCCGTGAGCCACAGACCGGGACGGGACGCTTGAAGAAGGAAAGCGAGTTCGGAGCGGGGGGATCCGTTCACCCGATGCGCGCGAGTGCGTCGTGCATCTCTGATGCCGTCGCGTAGCGGTCCGCAGGATTCTTGGCCATCGCTTTCAGAATCACCGTCGCCAGTTCCCCGGGAACGTCGGGGCTGAGCGTGCGCGGATCGGGCGGCTCTTCTTCAAGATGCTTGGCCACCAGGGCCCATGTCGTCTCCGCTTCGAACGGCACCCGTCCCGTGAGACACTCGAACAGCACCACGCCGGCGGCATACAGGTCACTGCGCGGATCGAGCTCCGCCCCCGAGAGCTGCTCGGGCGACATGTAATCTGGTGTGCCGATCGACATGCCGGCCTCGGTGAGGCCCTTCCCCTGCGGCGGATTGGCGAGTCGCGCGATCCCGAAGTCCATCACCTTCAGAAACCCGCTCGGCTCCACGACGATATTCTGCGGCTTGATGTCGCGGTGGATCACACCCTCGGCGTGTGCGACCTCGAGCGCGCGGCACAGCTGCTTCCCGACCGTCAGCGCGACCGTCGCGGGCAGCTTGCCGCGTGACGTGATCAGCTGTTTGAGCGACGTGCCCTCGACGTACTCCATCGTCAGGTAATACATGCCCTTCTCTTCGCCGAGGTCGTACGTGCGGACGACGTTGCGATGCGCGATCCGTCGCGCCAGCCGGATCTCCTGCTTGAAGCGATCGAGCGCGATGCTCCCGCCCGCCATGGCCTCGGGCCTGAGCGTCTTGATCGCGACGGGCTCCTGGAGCTCGCGGTCGAAGGCGCGGTACACGACGCCCATGCCGCCCGCGCCGAGGACCTCTTTCACCTCGTACCGGCCCGCGAAAGTGGCACCGGGCTTCAGCTGCCCGCCATCGACGGCGCGCACCGCCGTGGGTACCGAGGCAATCTGCTGCGTGGCCGCGCCGCCAGAGGCCTGCATCATGTAATCGACGAGCGCCGCCTTGGCCTTGAGATCCGCGACCAGGGCCTTGAACGCCTGCGAGAGGATGCCGATCTCATCGCGCGACGTGACGTCGATCTCCACGCCGTACTCGCCGTCCTGCACCTGGCGGGTCGCGATCGCGAGCCGCCGCACCGGACCCGCGATCTGCCGCGCCTGCACGAACGCGAAGATCAGCGCGAGCACGACGCCGAGCGCCACCGCCCACACCATGGTGCGCCGCAGCGCATTGAAAGCGGCCAGCTCCGATTCGCGCGAGCGCAGCGCCACGAATCCCCCGCGCACGTCGCCCGAGGGCGAACGAATCGCCCCGGCCAGGCCGATCAGATGCTGCTTGCCAAGCGACGCGGCGAGCGCCATCCCCTCGCCACCGGTATCCACCGCCAGCACTTCCATCTTCACGCCGTTCTGCAAAGCCGGCCCGATGTCCTGCGCGGGCACGGTGCTTCCCACCACCACGGGCATGTTGAGGGTATCGAGCGCGAAGAACACCACGTCGGAGTTCGTCGCCTGTTTGATCGCGTCCGCGAGCGAGTCGTCGATTTGATAGGTCGCGACGAGCGCGCCCAGCGGCGCGGCCGTGGGGCGATCGCGCAGCGGCGTGCCAACGGCTATGTACATCGTGCCCCGCACGTCGTCGAGCCAGGCGCCGCTGGTTTGCTCTCCGCTCAAGGCGTTGGCGACGAGCGGCGCGATCGAGAGATCGATGTTGTACTGCTCGCGGTAATCGGTCCGCGCGATCAAGATCCCGTCGCTGTTAGTGACCAGCACCCACGCCGCGCCCACCAACCCACGGATATCGTCCGCCTGATCCAGGGCATCGGCGCGGGAGCCTTCATTCAGCAGCCGCTGGCGGTACTGTGGCACGTCGGTCGCGACGGTGCTCGCGCGCCCCAGCGTCCGCGTGCGCGCCGCGAGATAGTCGTCCACCGCCCGACGCGTACCGAGCAGGGCACGATGGATCGATGCATCGGCAGTGCGATTCGCCTGGAGAGACGTGACGCCGAAGGTGATGCCCAAGACCGCCACGACGAGCAGCGTCGAGGCGACGAAGATCTTGGCGGTCAGCCCGAACGCACGGGTTGGCTTAGTAGCGTTCGCGTCCGGCATTCGTGGGGTAGTTGCGTCCGTATTTGTTGCGATGCGGCTCCCACTTGTAGCCCCGCGCATTCAGCGCGATCTGCAGATCCGGTAGCGTCGCAGGGACAGTCACGTCTCTCACGACTTCGCTGGGAATACGCTCGTGCCACACGTGCAGGCGATAGCGGCCCGCGGGCACGTTGTCGATCGTGAAGCTCCCGTCATTCCCCGGCTGCGCGTAATACCGATTCTCCATCACGAGCACGTAGGCCACCATCCGCGGATGCACGTTGCAGTACACGCGCACGAGACCAGGATGGTCGAACGTGTGACTCTTCGCCTCGCCACGCCCGTAGAGTCCCAGGTCGAAGCTGTTGGGCTCGCTCACCGAGAACACGTTGTGGTTAAACGGATCGTGGTTGGGGAACCGCACCGTCGAGCCCACGGGCACGACGACGACGTGCGGCGCATACGTCTTGTCCGTGATCGCGATCTCGACGGTGCTTGGCCTTCCCGCCGTCGCGACCGTGGCGGGCGCCTCCAGGTAGAGCACGGCGTCGCTCAGATCCGGTGAGGGCTTGTTGTCTTTCTCGAGAATCACGATCCGGCCGGAAACCTCTGCGTCGGACATGAGCCCGGCTCCGCCAACCACAACTAATGAAACGATCGCCACGACTACGCGCATCGCCAGTCTCCCAAAACGGTTGCATCCAAGGGCGTGGAGCTTACTGTAGTGCTATCCAACTTGCCAGGAGCGGACAGTGATGCAGGTCTTGCTTTTGCTTTCTCTCACCGCACAGCAACCTGCTTCCCCTCCACCTCCTCCACCATCTCCCGCCAAGCGCACAGTGGAGTTCACAGGCACCGTCCTGCTGAATGGCTTCTATAATAGCGCGCACACCAGCAACAGCGACGTCCCCGTCTTCGCCGACACGGATGCGACCGGCGTAACCGGCGGCAGCGCGACGATGCGGCAGACCCGACTCGGCGTCCTCGTCACCGAACCCGACGTGGTCGGCGGCAGCTTCAGTGGCGAGATCGAAGTCGATTTCTTCGGCGGCCAGCAGCCCGCGGCCGGCAATCGGACGTTCCCCCTGGTGCGACTGCGTCGCGCCATCGGGACGGTGCAATGGACCCATGTGCAGCTCATGTTCGGTCAGGAAACGGCGCTCGTTTCGGACCGCAATCCACGCTCGCTCGCAGGGGTCGGGGTTCCAGATTTCAGTCTCGCCGGCAATCTCTGGTTCTGGCTGCCACAAGCGCGCGTGACGGCGGAGTACGGCTACACGCTGCGTCTCGCGGTACAGGCCGCAGTCCTGGCGCCCATCGCGGGCGCGCCGCAAGGCGCCGTCAACACCCAGGCGGACTCCGGCGAGCGGAGCGGCCGGCCCTATCTCGAGGGCCGTGTGCGGCTCGGGTGGGGACCGACGGACGATCCGAGTGAAGTGGCGATCGGCGGGCACATCGGCTGGCTGCGCGGGCTCGATACGCTGTCCGGCGACACGCTCCTCAGCTCACGCGCCGTCACCTTCGACACGCGCGTGAAACTCGGGCCGGCGGAGATCATCGGCGAAGCGTTCATCGGCCAGGCCATCGCGGGACTTGGCGGCGGCGCGATCGGACAAAATGTCGGAGTGGGAGGCGCACCCGTGCGCACGAGCGGCGGATGGGGCCAGCTGAACTTGCGCCCGCGCGTAGGCTGGATGTTCGGCGCCGGCTGTGGCATCGACGATCCGAAAGACGCCGACGTGCTCGCGAATGGACGCTTCCGCAATTTCGTTTGCGAGGGGCATGTCGAGTGGCGGCCGCCCGGCCCGCTGGTGTTTGGCTTCGAGTTTCGGCGACTCAGCACGCGCTATCAGGCCGGCGACTTCACCGTCAACCACCTGAACCTGGCGGCCGGCTTCAAGTTCTAGGAGCGTCGCGCTGCCGAAGTCTGCTGCGGAGAGCTTTCAGACGACCAGTCAGCCATCCCGAGTCGCGCGCCTGTTCCTCGCGCGTCGCGTGCAACCAGACGGCCATCACACCGGCGCGCCCGAGCAGGCCCACGAGTCGAGTCGGGTCGCTGCGATCGACCACCGGGAGACGCCCGATGTCGTGCGCGATCATTTTCGCGGTCGCCTCCTCGAGCAGCTCGTCGCCGTGGACATGTATTCGGAAATCTAGTCGAGGTCAGGCGGGGGTTGGTGCTTCTGTCGCCTGCGATACCCCTTTTGGGAACGGTGAACTTTGTGGGAGGGAGTTTTGAGCCGCTCTTTGACCGGTGCGTTCGGGTTTGGCACACGGATGACCATCTTTTCCTTGTCGCGCTTGCGGCTCATGTGATACCAAGCCGTTCCCGGATCTGTCGCGCGTGGTGGCGCGCGTGGATGACGTGGAAACGCATCCACTCCTCGATCGTCAGGTCGCCTATGCGTGGATGCTTCACGAACAGGTTCGCTCGCCGCTCCGGCATCAAGGCGCGGTCCACCTGGTCCCATGCTTCGATGCCCGCCAGGAAATGCGCCTCGGCCGCCGCGCGACCGATCTGCGCCGGCGGCGTCGTGCGTTCCGGCGCCTTCCGGCCGGGCGGAAACCACTGCAATCCGAAAATGAAGAATCGCGCAACGTGCTCGGCGGGAGTGCGGCGTCGGCGGGACATGGGGGCGTGGTTCCGTCGCGCTTTGAACGTGTCTGCGCTCAGGTTCAGCCCCAGCGCGAGATGCTCGACGATTTGCGCCGGGGTCCATTTGCCCGCAGGTCCCCGCTCCCAGTCGCTGTCGCTCCGGTCGCGCAACGGTCCGAGCACGAGCGCGGGGAGATCGGCGAGACGGCGGCGAGGGTCGATCGTCATCGCGTGCGGGGCCGCTGACTACTAGTTTCTACCCGACCCGACATGCGGGGAATCTGCGAGTGAACCTGCTGCGACGCCACCCGGTTGCGATCGCCCTGGTGGTCCTGCTGCTCATGACGGCGATTCACCCGCTGCCGGCGCTGGTCGATGCCGTCACGGGATCTGGTCCGGGCGATGCGGATCTCGATCGCCCTATCCTGTACGTCGTGTTCGCACCCCTCTCCGACACGCTCGACGCACTCACCTTCTTCAGCCTGCCCCGGGCGGAATGGGCGCTCGTCGTTTGGGGGCTGCTGCTGGCAGCCTGGGGCGCGGTGCGGGCGTCGAGTGACTCGCTGAGCTCGCGCCGTGTGGTCGCGAGCGCGTCGCTCGGACCAGCGGCCCTGGTGTTGCTCGCCGTCGCCGCGTTGATGCTGCCGCGTCCCGTGCCGCGCCTGGTGAGCGACGGCCCTGGGACCGTCATCGACTATCACGCGCACACGAACGCGTCGCACGACGGCCGGCCCGGCTGGACACTCGCCAAGCTCGCCGCCTGGCACGAGCGCCAGGGCTTCCAGGCGACCTACGTCACCGACCATAACGTCGTGTATGACCGATCGCTGCCCCTACCCGAGGACATCTCGATCAGCTTGCTACCGGGCGTCGAATGGAGCGTCTATCGCCAGCACGTCGTGGCGATCGGCCGCGTCGAGGCGTTGCCGCGCGACAGTTTCGGCGGGAGCACGGCACGCATGGTCCGAATATTCAGCGCCATCGAGCATCAGGGTGGGCTGAGCTTCGCGTCCCTTCCCGAATACTGGCGCAATCACGAGGAGGAGCTGGGGGCGTTCGTCGTCGCGGGCGTCGATGGATTCGAGATCGTGAATTGTGCGCCAAAGGCGCTGGGCTTTCCTTCGGATTTGCGCCAGCAGGTCGTCGCACTCGCCGAGAGTCACGACCTGATGGTCGTTGGTGCGAGCGACAATCATGGCTGGGGACAGGTCACATGCGTCTGGAACGTCTCGCGGCCCGGCGCGCAGGGCTTCCACACCAATCGCGTCTTCGCGCGGCCGCTCGCCCTGGTGCAGGGCGACTGGCAGGGGTGGACCGCTCCGATCACGCAACCGTGGTTTATGCTGCGCGCGCTGAGCTGGAGCGAACGGGCGAGCTGGCTGACGTGGGTGCTTGTGATCCTGTTCTATCGTGCGTTGCCGCGGCGCGAGGGTCAGTCCGCTGGTCTCGGGATCCTCGCCCGTTCGGTGTTGCGCCGCCGCAAAGCGGCCCCTGCGCCCCCAGCCCCTAAGCCCCAACCCCCAACCCCCAGCCCCTAACAAGAACCCGACGTGACACTGCGCAACGAAACGGGGAGGTTGAACGTCGTACTCGCGGGTACTTTCCTTGCTTTCTTTTCTGGAGACCGTCCATGCATGTTGTTCGACGTTTTGTAACACTCGGTGCGTTCCTGGCTTTGGCTGAGCCCGCCGGTGCACAGATGGCATTACCGCTCAAGCATGACCCCGCGCGCACGCAGACCGCCATCACGCCAGCCGATCTCATGACCCGCCTCTATCTCTACTCCGACGATTCGATGATGGGTCGCCTCGCCGGCAGCGAATACAATCTCAAGGCGACGGCGTACATCGCGTCCGAACTCGGACGGCTGCGTTTGCAACCCGCCGGCGACTCGGGCGCCTATTTCCAGAATGTGCCGCTCGTCAAGCGGCAGCTCGACGCGAACGCGAGCCTGGCGGTTGACGGTGCCGCGATGCGGCCCTGGGACGACTTCGTGCCGCGCGATCCTGTCGCGGCGACGCGCACCTTCGATGGTGCTCAGGTCGTCTACGGGGGTGTGCTCGGCGACAGCGCCCAGCTGACGTCGGAACAGGCGAGCGGCAAGTTCATCGTGCTCGGCGTGCGGCGCGGTCCGAATCTGCCGCCCGCCGCGCAAGTGAACCGCGGTGCGCTGCTCTCGAAGTATCGCAGCGCGGCCGGCATCGCCGTCGTCGCCCTTGAGACGTTCCCGCCGCAAGCGATCAACTTCTTCCGGCAGCCGCAGACGATTTTGAAGGACGGCATGCCGAACGATACGACCAGCCTGCCGGTCTACGTGTACGTGAACGCCGCCGGTGCCCGCACCCTGCTCGGCGCTGCCATAGACAGCGTCCGGCCGGGCACGGCAGGAAAAACCGTGCACGGGTCGATTTCGTTTTTGGAAACGCCGACGCCCGCGCGGAACGTTGTCGCCATCCTGCCGGGGAGCGATCCGAAGCTGCGTGGCGAGTATGTCGCGATCGGCGCGCATAACGATCACATCGGCTTCGATCATGACGCAGTGGATCACGATTCGCTCCGCGCTTACAACGACGCGATTCGCAAGCTCGCACTGGCCTCGCCCACGCACCGGATCACGCCTGATCAGGTACAGCAGATCCACTTGAACGTGGACAGCCTGCACCGGCTCCACGCGGTGCGGCGAGATTCCATCTACAACGGCGCCGATGACGATGGCTCCGGCACCACGGCGGTGCTCGAGATCGCCGAGGCATTCGCCGGCGCGAAGGTGAAGCCGAAGCGCTCAATCCTCTTCGTCTTTCATACCGGCGAGGAGCTGGGACTCTTTGGATCGCAGTACTTCACCGATCATCCCACCGTCCCGCGCGATTCGGTCGTGGCGCAGCTCAACATGGACATGGTGGGCCGGGGCAGGGCCGACGATGAGAACGGTGGTGGGCCGGGATACCTGCAGCTCATCGGCACGCGCCGTCTGTCGACGGAGCTCGGGGATTTGATCGAAACCGTGAACAACGCCCGCAAGCAGCCGTTCACGTTCGACTATCAGTTCGATGCCTCGGGCCATCCCGAGCAGTACTACTGCCGCAGCGATCACTACATGTACGCGCGCTACGGCATCCCGATCGCGTTCTTCACGACCGGCAACCACCGCGACTACCATCAGGTGACGGACGAGCCGGAGTACATCGACTACGACAAGCTGGCGCACGTGTCACAGTTCGTGTACGACATCGCGACGGCGGTGGCGAATCTCGATCACCGCGTCGTGGTGGATAAGCCGAAGCCGGATCCGCACGGCAACTGCGTTCAGTAGCCGCAGCGCCGAATTGCACGAACGGGCTCTTACGGGGGCCCGTTCTATTTTTCAGGGCTGGCCGGGTTTAGGCGGCGGAGAGCCGGAGGCGCCCAGGTATTCGACAATGCCGTCGTCGTGGACGGCGAAATGATAGAACCGCCGCGCGATGCAGCCCGCTGGACAGTCACCATAGCCTACGCTGTAGTCCAGCAGCACCGCATCCTCGATCGATCCAGCGATATTGTTTCCGTCGCCGACAACGCCGTTCGGCTCGGCGAACCGAACCCCCGCAATCCCGCCGAAGAGTGCCGCGAGTGCAATCATATTGAGCGGTTCCGGCGCGGTGAGGGTGAGGAGCACGTCGCCGTCATGCGGCGCAAAAACGCTGCCTACCGACAGCGAGTAGCGCGCCAGCAGACTGTCGATCGCCGGGTCACCGGTCGGAATTTCGCGCTGCGCCAAACGCTGGACCCACGGCTCCGTCCCCACCAGCTGCAGGATCAAGCTGCGGGTTGCGGGAGAACCCAAGGTGTGGATACGGTAGACATCCACGACGGTGTCGCGGGACGGCAGCGCGGTGGCGTTGTAGACGGCGACGAGCGCGTTGTAATACGGTTGAACTGCCTCACGAGGGATCGGAATCTCGGAGTAACCCTTGGCGAGGAGATCGCGCAACGCCAGAAGACGAGCATCCTCGAGGTACGCAGCGCGCAACTCAGCGGGCACGCGCGAGTCATCGACGCTCGACCGCATGGAACGGGGCGCCGTGGCTCCGTTGCAGGCGACGACGATCGCAATGGCCACGACCGCTGCCACTGAAGATTTCATGGTCCCCAGTACATACCCGCCGCGTGCCCGGCCGGGTCACGCTACCTTTAGACGAACATGCCTGCCGGCTACTCTCAACGCTCGCTGGTCGAGAAGCTGGGTATTAAGCCTCATACGCGCATCGCGATCGTGAATGCGCCGCGGGGCTACCGTAACACACTCGGCAGATTGCCCCCTGGGGTAACGGTAGCGGCCGCCGCCCGAGGCTCCCTGTCGTTCATTCACTTCTTCACCGCCGGTCGCGCACTGCTCGAGGCGAAGCTCCCCGCCCTCCTGCGCGCGCTATTGCCCGACGGTGCCCTTTGGGTTTCGTGGCCGAAGCAGTCGTCCGGCGTGGAGACCGACATCACCGAAGACGTGGTCCGCGCGGTGGCATTACCGACAGGACTGGTGGACGTGAAAGTCGCCGCAATCGACGACGTCTGGTCGGGGCTGAAGCTGGTGCGGCGGCTCGAAAACCGGTGATTGGCTTTGCATTACAAAGTACTTGACGGCAAGTGGCCTGTGCGGCTATTTTTCCTCGCATGACGGCACCGCAGCCGCTGCACGATCGCGCCCTCGACAACCTGAAGTTCATCCGCTCGACCATGGAACGGGCTGGTTCGTTCACATCCGTACCAGGCTGGGGGATGGTCGTTGTCGGGGGCACGGCCCTGGCCGCCACGTGGCTGGGGCTGCGCCAGGCACGCCCCGCAGATTGGCTTGCGGTGTGGCTGGGCGAAGCAGTCCTCGCTGTCGTCGGCGGCGGAGCGGCGCTGGTCCAAAAGGCGCGCGCCGCGAAGGACCCGCTCCTGTCCGGGCCCGGCGGGCGTTTCGGCCTGAGTTTCCTGCCGCCGCTCGTCGTCGGGGCGTTGCTGACGATCGCGCTCTATCAGGCGCAGCTGTTCGCACTGATGCCGGGAACGTGGCTGCTGCTCTACGGCACGGCGGTGGCGACGGCCGGTGCGTTCTCGGTGCGCGTGGTCCCACTCATGGGGGCCTGCTTCATGGTGCTCGGCGCGGCCGCGCTGTTTACGCCGTTCCGGTGGTGGCCCTGGTTCATGGCCGCAGGATTCGGCGGCCTCAACATCGCATTCGGTCTCATCATCGCCCGGAGGTATGGTGGCTAAGAGCAACACGGCGCGGCTCACGCGCGCGGACGCGGAACGACCCGTGAAGACGAAGGCGCAACCGGCGCCGGCGGAGCTCGACCGGTTGATTCACGAGCGGGTGCGGCTCGCGATCGTGAGCGCGCTCGCGGTCCGCGAGAGTCTCACGTTCAACGAGCTCAAGACGCTGCTGAAGACGAGCGACGGCAATCTCAGCGTGCACGCGCGCAAGCTCGAGGACGCGGAATACATTACATGCGACAAGTCGTTCCAGGCCCGAGTCCCCAAGACGGAATACCGACTCACCGCCCTCGGCCGGCGGGCGCTCGAGCGCTACCTCGACCACATGGAAGCGTTGATTCGCGCAACGCGCGCGCGCTGAGCGTGGATTCTTTTTTTTGCGGGATCGCTTTATGACACAAAGTACTTCTCTCCACGTCGCCATCGTCATGGACGGCAACGGGCGCTGGGCCACGCGGCGCGGCCTGCCGCGCGCCGCCGGCCACCGCGCCGGCGCCGAGGCGGTGCGGCGCGTCGTGCGGATCGCGCCGGGCTGCGGCATCACGGCGCTCACCCTGTACGCGTTTTCGTCGGATAACTGGAGCCGGCCGGCCGCCGAGGTGTCGATGTTGATGCGGTTGTTCGCGCATCATCTCCGGACGGAGACCGCCGAGCTCGCGGCGCAGGGCGTCAAGCTCACGGTGATCGGCCGGCGCGATCGCCTGCCCCGCTCGCTCCTTACCGCCATAGCCGCGGCCGAGCAGAGCACGGCCGGTGGGACGCGCCTCGAGCTGCAGATCGCCGTTGACTACTCGGGACGCGCTGCGATCCGCGCGGGGCAGATCCTGCCGGATGTCGACCTGCTGATCCGCACCGGTGGCGAGCAGCGGCTGTCGGACTTCCTGCTGTGGGAATGTGCCTATGCCGAGCTGTGGTTCACGGAGCGGATGTGGCCGGACTTCGGCTCGGCGCAGCTCGCCGCCGCGATCCACGAATACCACTCGCGCGACCGCCGCTTCGGCGGATTGCCGACGCGAGAGGCGGTATGACGGTGCTACCGACCGTCTCGTCCCGCACCAGGCTGGGTCTCGAAATCGTCGCGGCCGGGGTCGCCGGTGGAGTGGTCGGCGACGCGCTGCTCCGCGCGATGCCCTGGGGCTTGAACGTGGCGATTGGGACGGTGGGTCTGGTGACCGCCGGAGTCTGGCTGATCCGGCGTCACCGGGTCACGCCGGGACCCGACGCGGCGTGGCTCGCTATCACGGCCTTGCTGTTGGGGGCGGCGTTCGTGCGGCGCGACGCCGCCGAGCTCGCGCAGTTCGATATGCTCGCGCTCGTTGGGGCGCTGGCGTTCGCCGCGGCCAGTGTCCAGGGCGAGCGCATCATGGGCTGGAGCGTGATCGACTATGTGCGGGCGGGCGCGACGGCGACCGTCGCCAGCATCGCCGGCGCTCTGGTCCTGCTGGGGCGCGACATCGATTGGCGCGAGCTGCCGCGCGAGGGGCGGCTGCGCCATGTGCGGGGTGTCCTCGCCGGCGTGCTCATCGCGGCGCCGCTGCTCGCGATCTTCGCGGCGCTGTTTGCAGAGGCGGACGAGGTATTCGCGAACGTGCTGCGGAATCTCTTTGCCTTCGATGCAGCCAGCATCGTCCAGCATACGTTTTTCATTTGCTTCTGGGGCGCCCTGACGGCTGGCTTGCTGCGCTGGGCGCTCCTCGCCCGTCCCGTTGTCACACCCCGGATGGACTTCATGCCCGCGAGCGTCACGCCGTTCGCCGTCGCCCTCGGACTGCTCAACGCGCTCTTCTTGCTGTTCGTCGTCGTGCAGCTGCGGTACTTCTTTGGCGGCGCTGCGCTCGTGGAGCAAACGGGCGGGCTCACGTACGCCGAGTATGCCCGGCGCGGCTTCTTCGAGCTCGTCACCGCCAGCGCGCTTGTGCTGCCGGTTCTGCTTGCGACCGACTTCCTAGCCCGCGGCGGCACTCCGCCCCAGATCCGGACCATCCGCCAGTTCTCCGGGCTGCTCCTGGTCCTGCTCGCCGTCATCATGGCGTCGGCCCTGGAGCGCATGCGCCTATACGTGTCGGCGTTTGGGCTCTCAGCCACGCGGCTGTACGCGACCGCATTCATGGTCTTTCTGATCGGCGTGTTCGCCTGGTTTGCCTGGACCGTGCTGCGCGGTCACCGCGCCCGCTTTGCGTTCGGCGCGCTGATGCAGGGCCTCGCTGTGCTCGCGGGTCTGCACGTCATGAATCCCGATGCCTTCATCGTGCGCACCAACCTGGCACGGCCGACCGCCGACCGGCGATTCGATGCGGCGTACGCGTCGACGCTGGGGGCAGATGCGGTACCCGCGCTGGTCGACGCGCTTCCCCAGCTGCCCGCCGAAGACCGCTGCCTCGCGGCCACGGCACTGCTGAGGCGGTGGGGGGGGGCGAGCGATGCCGGCAGCGACTGGCGCACGTGGAACTGGAGTCGCTCGCGCGCGCGTCGTCTGGTCCGCTCCCAGAGCGACGCCTTGAAAGCTTCGTGTCCACGGAAATCACCAGGAGCCGCTTCATGATTACTGACGGCCTGAATCCGTTGACGGTGCTGCTCTTTGTCGGGGCCGTGCAGTCTGCTGCACGGCAAGACCACGTTTGCTCTGGGGAAAGCAGCTGACGATGCGACGCCTGACCGCCTGGACCCTGGGCATCGCGTTCATCGGTGGGCTGCTCGGTCCGGACGCGATGGGGGCAGTGTTCACAGCCTTGGCGGCCTTTGTTCTCGCATTTGCATTGCGGCGCCCACCGTGGCGGTGGGGGCTGCTCTGCGTGGCGGCGTGGGCATCGGGGACTGTGGTCGGCGCGCTGCTAACGATACTCGGACATGGCCGCACCTCCGTATCGCCGAGCCAGGCGGGGGCAGGCGTAACTGTGCTCGCGGCTTACGCCAGCGCGTTCGCTGGTTCTTGGTTGAACTGGATCGCGTCGCGATTGATCCGGGAGCAATAGATTTGGAGTCATGGGCCTCCGCATAACACAAGTCGACGCATTTACAAACCAACCTTTTGCAGGAAACCCCGCCGCCGTCTGCATTCTCCCGAAAGCGGCTGAACCTTCCTGGATGCTGAACGTCGCGCGCGAGATGAATCTCGCTGAGACCGCGTTTCTGGTTCGCCAAAAGGACGGTTACGATCTGCGCTGGTTCACCCCCGCCGTCGAAGTCGATCTCTGCGGCCACGCGACGCTCGCGAGCGCGCACGTGCTGTGGGAAGACGGTCTGCTGAAACCAGATGCGCAAGCGCGCTTTCACACCAAGAGCGGCTTGCTGACGGCGGATCGACGCGATGGATTGATCGAGCTCGACTTCCCGGCCACGCCCGCGGCGGCGGCACCGCCGCCGGCCGGACTCCTCGAAGCAGTGGGCGGAAAAACACGATTCGTCGGGCGCAGCAAGTTTGACTACCTCGTCGAAATCGAGAGCGAATCCGCGGTCCGCCGGCTCGATCCTGATATGACGGCCATCGCGCGCGTCGCAGCTCGCGGCGTGATCGTGACCAGTCGAGCGGACAAGAAGAGCGAATACGACTTCGTGTCGCGCTTCTTCGCACCCCAATCCGGCGTCCCCGAAGATCCCGTCACCGGCTCCGCTCATTGCGCGCTCACGCCCTATTGGAGCGCCAAGCTCGCCAAGAACGAGTTGCGCGCGTTTCAGGCGTCACCACGAGGCGGCGAGCTGCGGCTGCGGCTCGCCGGCGATCGCGTGCGTATCGGAGGCCAAGCCGTGACGGTGTTGCGCGGCGAACTGACCGCGGGCAATATGACGTCGTGACGGAATCCAAAAGCACAAATCGCGTCGTCGGCTATCTGTTTGCGATAGGCGCCGGCGCCACCTGGGGCACGACCGGCCCGCTCTCGACCGGCCTGTACGATCTCATGCCCGCCACGAGCATTGGCTTCTGGCGGGTGCTCATCGGCACCGTCGCACTCGCCATCTGGGGCGTCCTGTTCCGTCGTGACTTGTTTCGCGCCGATCGTCGCGGCTGGCTGCTCGTGGGGCTGGGCGGTGGAGCGATGGTCGCGCTGTTCGAGATCGCGTATCAGTTCGCGATCGGCGGCGTCGGCGTCGCAGGAGCGGCAGCACTGCTCTATACCGCCCCCGTGATCGTCGCTGTCCTGGCTCGCGTGATTCTGAAGGAAGCGTTGACGCCCACGCGGATCGCTCTGGCTGTCATCGTCATGATTGGCGTCGCCCTCACGGTCACCGGCGGCAGTAATGCGGGAGCGGAGGCCGCACGCATGGGCGTAGCCGCAGGCGTTGCCGGCGGCCTACTCTCGGCGCTGAGCTATGCGCTGACGTCGCTAATGGGACGCTTCGCAGCGCCTCGCTACGGCGTGGTGAAGGTCTTGTTCCTCGAAGCGATCGGCGGGGTGCTGCTGATCTGGATTGCGTTGGCAATTTGGGGGCGGCCGCCGCACTTGCCACCCTCGCCGGCCGCCTGGCGCGGCTTGCTCGGACTCGCCGCCGGCTCCGTGATCGCCGCGAATCTCCTGTTCTTCGGGGCTATGAAGCGGATCGAAGCGGCTCCAGCCTCGGTGGCTGCGACGGTCGAACCCGTGGTCGGCGCATTGCTGGCGCTGCTGCTCTTCAGCCAGCGCCTCACCGCCCTGGGCTGGCTCGGCCTACTGATGGTGGTCGGCGGAGTCGCCGCCGGCTACCTGCTCGAGGGATTGAAAAGGGAGCCCGAGCCGGCCTAGCGCATGGCCCTCGTTTCGGACTCCTGCAACTGACCGCTGTAGAAGTTGGGCTTCCCGGACGCTTGTAGGATCCCGTGCACCACAAACTCCAGGCCCACGAAGAAGAACCCGCCCCACATCAGGGGCGGCAGCGCGCCCGTGTTGCGACCGTATAGGAGCAGGAGCCAGCGCCCGACCTCATAGCACCACAAGCCACCCGCAAACCAACCCACCACTCGAATGACTTTGCCGATGGGAGTCTCGATGCCGGGCACTCTGAGCAGCCATACCTCGACCCAATGCCCGACGTAGGTGAAGCAGAATGCGAGCGTGAACGCGTCGAGCAAATCCCATCCCACCTGGCCCTGATGCGGGAGCACGGTCGTGTAAATCAGGAACCCGAGCGGTACCGCCAGCAGCGTATTACGGGTGAGGGCTTTCATGGAGATGTACCTCCAACCAGTCGAGGACCGTGCCCCACCAGATGCGGCGATTGCGGGGTCGCAGCACCCAGTGCCCTTCGTCGGGAAAAGAGAGAAACTTCGCGTCGAGACCCATGCGCTTCGCCGCCGTAAACGCCTGATATCCTTCCGAGAGATCGACCCGGTAGTCGAGTTGGCTGTGCACGATCAAGATCGGCGTCTTCCAATCACCGACATGATTGAGCGGCGACCACTTCTCGTACAGATCGCGATTGGCGTACACCGGGCCGCCGAACTCCCAATCGGTGAACCACAGCTCTTCGGTGCTGCCGGCCATGCTGACGGGATTGAAGACGCCATCGTGGTCGACGAGGACCTTGAAGCGGTTCGTGTGTCCGGCGATCCAGTAGACCATGTAGCCGCCGTAGGACGCGCCCGCGGCACCCATGCGCGTCGAGTCGACGTACGGTAGCCGCGCGACCACGTCCAATCCCTTCATGAGATCTTCGTACGGATAGTCTCCCCAATGCTGGGAGATCGCGTCGGTAAACTTCTGACCGTAGCCGGTCGAGCCGTGGAAGTTTACCTCGGCGACGACGAAGCCGCGCGCCGCGAACATTTGATTATTCCAGCGCGGTCCCCAGCTGTCGGTCCACGCGCCCTGCGGGCCGCCATGAATCAGATACACGAGCGGGTATTTTCGCGCGGGATCGAAGTTGGGCGGCTTCTGCATCCACGCGAAGACCGAATCGCCCAACGCGCCGACGAAGCCGAATCCCTCGAGCGGCGGTAGATCGAGTGTCGCGACGGCGGAGTCGTTGTGGTGCGTCAGTGCCTTCCCCGCTACCCAGACCTCGGCCGGCTGCGTGTTGGTCTGGTGGAGATAGACCAATGTGCGGTTGTCCGGTGCCACCTGGACGCTGGTGTTGACGCCGTCGGTGACCACGCGCGTCCGTTTGTAGCCGGGGACTTCGATGCGGTAGATGTTGTCACGCCCCCGTTCCTCGACGACCGCGTAGATGCAGCGCGAGTTGGGACACCAGGAGTACGAGCTCACCGATAGGCTCCATCCGGCAGTCGCGTCGAATGGTGTCGGGGTAGCGGCGTGCCGGTCCGCGAGCATCAGCCGCACGCGATCCGCCTCGAACCCTGCGCGTTCCATCGATAGGTAGGACGCCCAGTGGTTATCCGGCGAATAGCGCGGCGTGTTATCGGCGCCGGGGCTCGTGGTCACCCGGCGGAGCATAGGACCGTCGACCGCATAGAGGTCGACGTTCGTGTTGTCGGCAACGCTCGTGTCGGCGTGCATGGCGACGAGTATGTCTTTGCCATCGGATGATACGGTGACGTCACCATCACCGCTCGTCGCGATCGTCGGCACATCGTGATCGACGGGCGTGAGATCTGTGCCGTTCCCAGTCGCGACGTCGATGCGGAACAGGTGCTGCCGCTTTCCCGCCCGGAAGTCATCCCAATGGCGCCACATGAGCCCGGTCCAGATCCTGGCGTCCGTGGGATACGCGCCGTTGCGCTGATCGATTTCCTGATTCGCCGGCCACTTGATGTCGCTGACGACCAGCAGTCCCGATCCATCAGGGAGCCACACGGGGTCTGATGCTCCGTCAGGAAGGCTCGAGACTTTCCGCGCGTCGCCGCCCGCAACCGGGAGCAACCACACCTGTGCCCCAGCTTCGCGCGTCGAAATGAAGGCGAGTGTTTTTCCGTCGGGTGACCAACGCGGCTGGCGGTCCGAGCCCGGCCCACCGGTCATCTGTCGCGACTTGCCGGTCGTCACCTCGACGACCCAGACCCGCGAAACGTTGCGATTGTCCTGCAGCGAAGGCGTCGCGACGGTGTACGCGACCCACTTGCCGTCGGGGGAGAGCTGCGGATCGCTGACGACCTTCAGCGCGAGGAAATCGTCGAAGGTGATGGCGCGTTTCTGCGCGACTGCGGGACGGGGGACGAGGGACGCGGGAAGGGTAAGGCAAAGCAGGATGACGATACGATTCATCAGAACTCCGGATGAGTCATGATCGCGCGGACGAGATCGTCGAAGTGCTTTGACTCCGGCGTGACGTTGCCCGCCGCGTCGGTGTGCACGTTCCAGGCGGCCAGCTCGTTGAGCGCCGTCGCCTCTTCGTAGGTGAGATGCAGCACGTGGCCGTTTGCGTCCTTGTGCGCCTTGTCGAGCACGTTCTTCAACACGTCCGGCAGGTGCTTGGCATTGCGCACGGCTTCGTACTGTTGCCTAGTCACCGTGAGGTCCATGCGGTAATCTTGGGTGCCACGGTAGTCACTCGCAACCCAGAGCGTACATGCCACGCACCGCATTTCTGTCCACGGGCTTTCAGGTCCCCGCGCGCCTCGTCACCAACGACGATCTCGCGCAGCTGATGGACACGTCGGACGAATGGATCCTGCAGCGCAGCGGCATCAAGACGCGCTACTGGGTGGATAAGGGCGATACCGGCGTCGGACTCGCGCGCGAGGCGTCGAAGAAGGCGCTCGTGAAGGCAGGACTCGCGGCGAATGACATCGACTGCATCATTTATTGCACCTGCACGCCGGATCACTTCGAGCCCGGCAACGGCGTCTTTCTGCAGCGCGAGCTCGGCCTCACGGATATTCCCGCCCTCGACGTTCGCAATCAATGCAGCGGTTTCCTCTATGGACTATCGATCGCCGACGCCTGGATCCGCACCGGCCAGTACAAGAAGATCCTGCTCGTAGGCGCCGAGGTGCACTCGCGCGGGCTCGACAAGACGACGCGCGGGCGCGACACCGCGGTGCTGTTCGGCGACGGCGCCGGTGCGGCGGTCCTCGGCCCGATTGACGACGACGGCAGGGGCGTCTTGTCCACGCACATTTTTGCCGACGGGCGCTACGCCGAAAAACTGTGGGTCGATGGCCCGGGCCTCGCACACGATCCGTACGTCAGCGTGGAGATGCTGGAGCAGGGACTGCATCGGGCAGTGATGGAAGGACGCGAGGTCTTCAAGTTCGCCTCGCTGAAGATGCCCGAATCGATCGCCATCGCCCTCCAGACCAACCGCCTCACTCCCGCCGACGTCAAACTCCTCGTTCCCCACCAAGCCAACCTCCGCATCATCGAAATGGTCCAGAAAGCCGCCGGCCTGCGCGAGGATCAGGTCTACAGCAACATCCAGAAGTACGGCAACACGACGGCGGCCTCGATCCCGATTGCCCTCGATGAAGCGCTGGCGGCCGGACGCTTGAAGCAGGGCGACATCCTCGTGCTGACGGCGTTTGGATCGGGATTCACCTGGGGGAGTGCGGCGATTCGCTGGTAGGATCGGCTGCTTTCAACTCCTTGAGCTCACGCTCGGCACCGGCCGCCAGCGACGTTCCCCGGTAGCGATCAACGAAGCGCCCGAGCTCCACTTTCAGGCGGCCGGTCCGCCCCAACTTGCGGTACAGATCGATCAAACCGTTGGTCGCGCGCAGCTGCTCACTCGCATTCGCAGCAGGCTCGGCGTTGCGGACTTCGAGATAGAGGCGCTCGGCTTCATCGTAACCTGTGAGACGCATCTCCAGCAGATGCGCAAGCCGAAGCCGCGCTTCGTGATCGCCCGTCTCGATCCGCAGATGATCGCGAAACCAGTCCGCCGCCTCCGCATACTTCCCCTGCGCCATCAACACGTCCTGGCGTGGGTAGGTCGGCGGGGGCGGGATGTCGCCGTCCGCGAACATCGTCTTTACCATGAACACGGAGACATCGCCGACCGCGCGGTGAATCAGGACGACGCCGGCGACCGTGATCGGGAAGTTCAGGATCAGCAGGAACGCAAAGAGGCCATCCGAGATCCATCCCTTGTTCCACATGAAGCCCCACAAAAACGACAACATGATGAAGCACGCGGGCCCGAACCACGTTGCCACGCGGAACAGGCGAATGACATCGCTCGCATCGCTGTATTGGGGGCCTTTAGCCATCGCGCCCACAATTGCGCCTGAAACGCCGCTCGCGCAAGTTGCGTACAGCGCGGTACCTACAGGAGAGACATCATGTTTGTCTATCTGGGACTCGCCCTGGCCGCCACGGCGCTCGTCGGCGGCTTTGCGGTCACAAGAAGCTTCGTGCGGCGCCGCCTGCGGTACGTAGACGCCATTCAGAAACCCGCCGCGCCGCTCGTCGCGGGGGCGGTTGCGGCTGTTGCGTTGCTGCCGGCGACGATTCTCCCTGCCATCGGATTGGGAACCGTTGTCGCCTTGGGCGTCGGTGTCGCGAGCGGTGTGGCGAGCGGTCGCAACGCCCCGCCACCTGATTAACTAGCTAGCGCGCAGCGCCTGCGGCCGGCCGGCCACGACTCGTAGCGCGCGCACCGCCTCGCGCGCGAACGTCCGGCCGGCGCCTTTCTCGATTTCCTCCAACGCGCTCCAGCGCGTGAATGCCGGCCGCACCGGCGTCGCCATCTGGAGTGTTTCGAATGCATCGGCGACCGCCAGCACCTTCACCGGAATCGCCATCGGCAGCGCTTCGATATCCCAGTCATCGCCCACGATTTCGTAGTAATGCGAGTACTCGGCAATGATTTCGGCCGCGCCGCGCAGCGCGCGCGCGACAGTGACGGACTCATCGGTAACCGAGCGCGACAGCATTTTCAGTAGCCGCTGATCGGCGGTTCCGACCTCGTGAAGCAGGGACGCGATTCGCAGGTTCTCGAGCTCCCCCTCCGTCAGCTTCAATTCGGCGCCCATCGCCGCCGCCAGCTCGGCGACGCGGGTCGCATGTCCCTCTTGATTCGTGTCGGCGGACTCGATATGGAACGTGAGGACTTCCAGCGTCGCGAGGTATGCGTTCTTGAGGTCGGCAAGGCGTGCGGCCCGCTGCTCGGCGAGGCCGCCGACGACATAGCCGGTCAAAATCAGGAAACCGCCCCACGGGACGAGCGTCAATAACGCGTCCTGCGTAACCCCGGGCTCCATTCCCATCCCTTCGGTGGCCTGGAAGTAGAGCACGAGCGCCACCACGAAGAAGCCGGACCCCACCGCAAACCGCCGGCCGCCGCGAAATCCGGCCAGGATGATGGGCAGATAATAGAAGCTGAGGAACGCGAACTTCTGCTCGACCAGGGAATTGATGACGAGCATGGACGCGACGAGCAGAAGGACCAGGATGCGCTCGAAGTACTTCAACACGAAGTGCTGAATCACAAGGCCCTTTCTGCTAAGGAGATAGAGCGCGCGGGACCAAAGTGAACGACGGCTGGGCAATCTGCAAGTGAGAGGCATCACAAACGAGCACAAACCAGCGCGAAACAGCGCGAAAAGTGCTTGGGCACGGAATTCGCTTCGGACCCGCGCCGGGGGGAGGCCTGCGCGTCCTGGGGGCCTCCACCCTCTCAGGGGGGATCCCGACACCCGGCATTAAATAGCGTCCTCGTGCTCGTCGGGTTCTGGCTCAGGCGCAAGACCAAGTTGAACGGATTCCTGCTCTTCGTCCTGGCAGAGCTCTCGTACATCACCTATCACGCTGGCCTGACTCATTTCCTCTTTGCGCACATCGTCGCCGAGGTCTGCGACGCACTAGCGCTCGTCGTCATCGCGCTCGGTCTCAGCAAGCGGGTCGCTGCCGCTCCGCTCGTAGCCGGGGCAGCTCAGCACCGGTAACGGCGGGTACCGCACAAACCGGTGGTCGGGGGGGTCCGCGTCGGCGCGCAGGCACCGATAGAAGACAGATCCCCGCCGGTTCGTGACCAGCCGGACCCACCGGCAGGTGGCGCACAGCCCTACAGCAGCGTCAGTCATTAGGTCGAAAGACAAGCTAGTTATATCTTGGAGCCCGTGAGCCCTCAGGTCGACGACTTCGGGCTGCCCCCCGGAGTACGCGACGAATACCTGCAAGGAGCCCGCGATCAGCTGGGGGCGATCGCAGAGCTGGCTGAGCGGCTGATCGCAGCGGGCGACGACACGGCCGCAATCGAAGAGCTGCGCCGCGACGCCCATCGTCTGCGCGGCTCCGCAGGCTCCTTCGGCTTCCCCCAGGCCTCCGTGGTCGCCGCCGAGCTCGAAGAAGCTGCCAAGCAGTGGATCGAGCATCCGGCTAATGGCGTGGCGGGTCGAGGTCAGGCTGCTCGGGGCTTCGTGCGGCGGCTGGCAGCGGCACTGTTCACGAAGCAAGCGGCAACTAGACCCGTTACGCCCGTCACGCCGGTCGCACCCGAATCTCCACCGACCTCCACCGACCTCCACCAACCTCCACCAACCTCCGACACGCCCGGTGCCTCCGAGGTCCCGGAAGTAGTTGTCGTCGAGGACGATCCGGCGCTCGCCGAGCTGCTCACCTTCGGGCTCGAGGCGCGCGGCTACCGGTTCCTGCACTATCGCAACGGGCGCGAAGCTCTCGAGGTGCTCAAGACTATGGACACGCGCGGCAGCCCACAGCCGCCGTTGCTGCTCCTCGACGTCGATCTTCCCGCGCTCGACGGCTATTCGGTTTTCGAACAGCTGCAGCAGGAGTGTCCGGGGAAGTTTCGCGTCGTGTTCACGACGGTGCACGGCAGTGAAACGGAGCAGCTGCGCGGCCTCGAAGCTGGCGCGATGGACTACATGGTGAAGCCGATCAGCCTGCGCGTCGCGCTCGAGAAGATCAGGCGCTGGGTCGGCCGATGACCGCCCGCCACTTCCTGACTGTCGTCGCGGTCGTCCAGGGGATCCTGCTCGGCGCGCTCCTTGTGCTCATCGTCCTGAACCGCTGGTTCCGGCTGCGGCGCAGCACCCGGCTGAACCCTCGCCGTGAGGCCATCGACGCCTCCATGCGGCGCTGGGCGGCGGGGACAACCCCACTGGCGGGCGTACTTGTCGGACTGTCCCGGCTCCCCGTGCCCCTGGCGATCGACGCGATCGTCAAATGGTCGGCGCGGGTGCCGGGGGAGCGCTGGCGCCAGCTGGCGCAGGCGCTCGAACACCACTGGTGGGCCAAGCTCGTCCGCACGAACACCACCTCGGCGCGCTGGTGGAAGCGTCTGGAGACCGCGCGATTCCTGAGCGTGGCCGCGACACCGCAGGATGTGGCGCGCCTGACGAAGCTGATCAACGATCCGCATCCCGCCGTCCACGTCGCTGCCGTGGCCTGCCTCGAGCGCATGGAGAACACGTCGCTCACCCTCACGGCGCTGGACCGCCTGCCGCAGCTCGCGCCGACCGTCCAGGCGTACTATGCCGCGATGTTACTGCGGTCGCGTCCCGTCGTCGTCGAGCATCTGCAGCAGCGGCTGAGCCGCGCCAACGATCCAGCCCTGCCCCGTCTCGCCGAATTTGCGGCCCGTCTCGCGGAGCCGGCGTTGCGCGAGCGCCTGACGGCGCTCGCCGACCACCAGGACCCCGAGGTGCGCATTCAGTCGGCGCGCGCACTCGGGAGCTTTCCGCATCGGCAATCGGTCGCTGCCCTCAAGCGCCTCGCGACCGACGACGCCTGGGCGGTTCGGGCGCAGGCCGTACGGTCGCTCGGCATGATCGCCGATGTCAGCACGCTGCCGATCGTGACAGCCGCCCTCCGGGACAATGTGTGGTGGGTCCGACTGCGTGCGGCGCTCGCGTTGATGCGCTTCGCCGCGCCGGGCCGCAACGCGTTGCTCGAGGCGGAGGTCGGCGCCGACCCCTTTGCACGCGCCATGGCGCAAATGGTTCTCGGCCTGCCGGCGCAGGCGCTGGCGGAGTTCGCTACATGAGCGTCGTCACCGCCATCGTTGGAACGACCGATCTGACGATTCTCGTCTATTTCCTGGCCCTGAATTCGTTCTACGCCGTCCTCCTGGTTCTTTCGATCCCGGAAATCTGGGAGCAGACGCGGCTGGCGGAGGATGAAGACTTCCAACGGCTGATGCAGAGCGATGCCCTGCCCCCCATCACGATTCTCGTTCCGGCGTACAACGAGAGTGCGACGATCGAAGCGAGCGTCACCGCGATTCTCACGCTCGAGTATCGCAACTACGAAGTCGTCGTGGTGAACGACGGCTCGAAGGACGACACGATGGAGCAGCTGCGACACGCGTTCGATCTCTATGAGATTCCGCGTGTCTACCCGGAGATCATCCCTACACAGCCGCTGCGGGCGTTGTACCGGTCGCGCGCTCGCTCGCGGTTGCTGGTACTCGACAAGGAGAACGGCGGCAAAGCCGACTCGCTGAACGCGGCGATCAACGCGTCCCGTTTTCCACTCGTGATCGCCGTCGATGCCGACACGCTGATCGAGCCGGACGCGCTGCTGCGGCTGACGCGGCCGTTTCTGTTGGGTCGCGAGATCGCCGCGGTCGGCGGGACGGTGCGCGTGGCCAACAACTGCACCGTGAAAGATGGTCGCGTCACGGACGCGCGCGTCCCCGGGAAGATCCTTCCCGGTATTCAGGTGGTCGAGTACCTGCGCGCGTTTCTCTTCGGTCGCCTGGGGTGGAATCGGCTCGGCGGCAATCTGATAATTTCGGGAGCGTTTGGGCTGTTCCGCAAAGACTACGTCATGGAGATCGGTGGCTACCGCACGACGACCATCGTCGAGGATCTCGACCTGGTCGTCCGGCTGCACCGCCATCTCCGCGCCAAGAAGATCACGTACGACACGCCCTTTATTCCGGACCCGGTCGCGTGGACCGAAGTGCCGGAATCCATGAAAGTCCTGTCGCGGCAGCGCGAGCGGTGGCATCGCGGTCTGATCTCGGCCATGTGGCAGTACAAGACGATGCTCTTCAATCCGCGCTACGGCAGCATTGGTTTCCTGGCGATGCCCTTCTACGCTTTCGGGGAGATGCTGGCGCCGGTGGTCGAGCTCATGGGGTACCTGATCACGGCGCTGGGATTGGCGTTCGGTCTCGTGAATGTCTCATTCGCACTCCTTTTCATCCTCGTCGCCTGGGGCTACGGCATGCTCCTGTCCATTTGGGCAGTCGTGCTGGAAGAAGTGAGTTTCCGCCGCTACCGCCGCTTCGGCGACCTCTTCCGGCTGCTGCTCTTCGCTTCGCTCGAGAACTTTGGCTATCGCCAATGCACGGTATGGTGGCGTCTCAAAGCGTTCGCAAACGTCTTCACAGGCGTGCACGCGTGGGGTGATATGGCCCGCAAAGGGTTCGGCAAGGCGAGCGTTGCCGCGCTGCTCGCGCTGTGTCTCGCCGCGCCGTGCCTCGGCCAGAGTTTGCGGGTCTCGGTGTGGAGCTCCTACGAAGCGGTCGACAACAGTCAGGATTGGTCCACGCTCGGCGCGCAGCTCACCCTGTCATCCCCGCGCGGCCACGCTGGTTGGGTCGCGGGGGAGGTGCTGGGCCGCTTCGGAGCAACGGACGTGACAGAGCGCGTCGGCGGCGTCGTGCATCCGACGCAACGGCTGTGGCTCACCGTCGAAGCGGGGACGTCACGCCAACCCACCTTCTCTCCCAAGAACACTTGGGAGACGGACGCCAGCGCACTGATCGCGCCGCGGGTGTCGGCGGGCGTAGGCTACAGGCGGTGGAATTATGCGGTCGGTCCTGTCGACATCTGGATGCCGCACGTCGCCACCGAGACGAACAAGATGTCCTGGACGATGCGCGTTTTCGTCTCCCGGAATCCATCGCATCGCACCGATGCAGCAGTGTCGCTCAGAGTGGCGCGCGCACTGTCGCGCCGTACGACTGCTTCGCTGCTGGGAGCAGGCGGCCGCGAGAGCTACCTCGTCGGCGCGGTGGTGCGATCACTCACGACCGCGACCGGGGTGGCAGGAATCCGCTACAACGCCGCGCGGGGCATGACGCTGCGCTTTGACGTGACGGTGATTCATTCCAGTCCGATATTGTCACGCACCGGGGTCGCGATCGGAGTAGAACGTGGCCTCTGAAAAGGCCTGACCTGCCTCACGTTGCTGTGGTCCCATGGCCGTATGGCTTAACGAGTCGGTGTGCACGCCGTCTCCACAACGACTCACAACCCTTCGAGGACGAGGTCATGAAACACCGCACACTCATCGCCGCCTTGCTGGCGCTGGCGCTCGGCGCCCCCGCCGTCGTGAACGCGCAGCAGCCGAGCGATACCACCAGGGATCGTCATGAAGTGCGCCGCGACCGCCGCGACCTTCGGCAGGACCGTCACGACGTACGCAGTGATCGGCGGGACATTCGACAGGACCGGCGCGATCTGCGCGGTGACCGGCGCGATCGCCGCTCGGATCGGCGGGATTTGCGGCAGGACCGCCGGGATTTACGTCGGGACCGTCACGACAGCACGACCGCCAAACCGACAAATCCGTAACCTAGGAATTGCATGTAGGGGCGCAGCATGCTGCGCCCCTACTGTTTTCTAACTCCCTGCCTACACGCGAAGCTGTGGATGCTCCAGCAGCCGGCGCTGCAGCAGCGGGTGCGTCCGCCACACCTGCCACCCCATCGCCAGGACCGCCAGCACATTCGCAACGGCCACCGACCACCACCCGACCGTTCCCAACACCCACTGGGCGCCGACCCCGATCGTCGCCAAGACGAGTCCCTCGAGCAGGATTGCGGTGAGCAACACGAGCAGCGCCATCGCCGGGACGCGCTCTACTTGCTCAGCCAGCGCGACGAACACCACTCCAGCGATGACGAAGGCGGTGACGTGGACGACCGTGTAGACGGCGATCAAGCCGAATGTGACGACGATGTCTCCTGGGCCGGCAGCGCCGAGTAACAGCGCAGAGCCGAGCGCCGCGGGAGTGTGGAACGGAGTCCCCCGGGCCACATCCAAGACGAAGAACCAGACCGCCACCACGGCGGCTCCGATGAGTCCATTGACCACGCCACGCAGCAGCGCGGGATGATCTCGGAGCGCGCCAAGCCCCAACGGTCGGGGGTCGCGCTCGGCGTAGTGCAGGTAGCCGACGAGCACCAGGCCGGCGGCGATGTTCGCGCCGACGACGCGCGGCCACGGGACGACGCCCAGGTGCGGCGAATGTAGAAGGAGCAGCCCGATGTAGAATGTCACCTCCTGCAGCAGCACGCCGAACACCAGGCCGAGGAGTAGACGTGGAGGCGCTTGGAACGCCGCGCTGACCGACGCCATCCCCACGCCCAGGATGGCGAAGACCCCGAAATGCAGCACCGTGTAGACGGCGACGAGACGGAAGGTGACTTCAGAGAACTCGCGGTTCAGCAGCAGGCCGGCGAGCAGCGTGGGCGTACGGAAGGGATGTCCCGCAACCGAATCCGCAACGAGGAACCACAGCGCGACTACGAGTCCAGCGAGGAGTCCACCCGCCACACCGTGGACGATCACTGCTTGAGCGGGTCGCCTCATGTCCCGACCTCGCGAAGAGGGGCTGCCGACAACATGGCGACGCTTGCTGCAACTGTCTACCGTTGCGTTCGCCGCATTAGGGCCGCGACGCGCTCGGCCTCTCGCAGCACTCGCAGCGTATTCAGTCCGGCGACCTTCTTCACATCCAGCTCGCTCCAGCCGCGCCGCAGCAGCTCGGCGATCAGGTCCGGAAACTTCGAGACGTCCTCCAGACCGACCGGCACCTCGTCGATGCCGTCGAAGCGATGTGATCGGCGACTTGTTGCACCGTCGCGTGCGGCGCACGGGCGTTCCACGCCTTCAGTGAGTCCGCGCGCATCGCTGAGTCGGCGCCCGCGGCGCGAAGCGCGTCCAACCGCGCGGAGACGCTGTCGCTGTGAACCCGAACCGCCTCCGATACAAACCCGGGATTGAAATTCACCATGACCACACCGCGGTTGGCCGCGACGAGTTTCAGAATGGAATCGGGCACGTCGCGCGCGTGGTTGGTGAGCGCGCGGGCGGACGAATGCGAAAAAATGACCGGCGCGCGCGACGTATGCAGCGCGTCCGACATCGTCTCGTCGTTCACGTGCGACAAATCGACCAGCATCCCCAACCGATTCATCTCGAGCACGACCTGTTTGCCGAACGCCGACAAACCGCGGTGCGCGGTATCGGTGGAGGCGACCGCCCAATCGAGGCTGCGCCAGTGCGTCAGCGTGATGTAGCGGGTGCCGAGGTCGTAGAACATCCGTAGCGCGCCCAACGAGTTCTCGATGGCGTGCCCACCCTCGATCCCGATCAGGCAGGACACCTTTCGGGCCGTGAAGTTGCGCTGCACGTCGGCCGCCGTATATGCCATCGCCATGCTGCGAGGATTTTTCGCGCACAGGCGATGGATGAGATCGATCTGCTCGAGTGCGTAGACGGCCGGGTGAGGTCCGGAGTCCATCGTCGTGACCGGCACGTACGCCGCCCAAAACTGCCCGCCCACGTGCCCGCTGCGCAGCCGCGGGATATCGGTCATCAGCTTCGGTTGACTGACCGCGAAGTTGACTGAGTCGAGCCCGCCTCGCCCGCGGATCGCGTCGGGGATGTCGTTGTGGCCGTCGATCAGCGGGACTGTGCCGAGGATGCGGACCGCTTGCGCGCGATAGTCCTGCGCGGCGAGCGGCGCTGACGTAGCGACCGCGAGCACGCAAGCGAGAGAGATGAGGGCCTTGGTCATGGCCGGAAGCTGGCGCCCCCAGTACCTCTTATCAAGATTACGATGTAACCATGATTGCAGACTCCAAGGTCAAGATCGCGCTCTCGGTAAATGGCGAGCCAGCGGAGGTGGCTTTCGCGCCACACAAGACGCTGCTCGAAGTGTTGCGCGAAGACCTGGGACTGACCGGCACAAAACATGGTTGTGAGCTGGGCGAATGCGGCACCTGCACCGTGCTGCTCGATGGAACGCCCGTGCTGTCATGTCTGGTGCTGGGGCTCGCGTGCGACGGGCGCGCGGTGCGCACCGTCGAGGGAATGGCCCGGAACGGGCAGCTGCACCCCCTCCAGGAAACCTTTGCAGACCTCGGCGCCGCCCAGTGCGGCTACTGTACTCCCGCGTTCCTCCTCGCAGCCGAAGCCTTACTGGCCACGAATTCCAACCCCTCGCGCGACGAGATCAAGGACGCGTTGGCGGGCAACCTCTGCCGCTGCACCGGCTACATCAAGATCTACGAAGCCGTCGAGCTCGCGGCCGAGCGCATGCGGAAGGTGGTCCATGGCCGGGCATAGGATCATCGGGAAAGCGATGCGAAAAGTCGACGCGGTCGCGAAGGTGACCGGGGCGACGCGCTTTGCGGATGATCTCGCGTTTCCGCGCACGCTGTACTGCAAGCTGCTGCGCAGCACGCACCCACACGCAAAGATCGTGTCGGTCGACATCACGGCCGCTAAACAGCTCGCTGGCGTCCAGGCGGTGCTCACGGGTCAGGATCTGCCGATTCCGTTCGGCATTCTGCCCGTGTCCCAGGACGAGCACGCGCTCTGCCTCGACAAGGTCCGTTTCATCGGCGACCCCGTCGCGGCTGTGGCGGCGACGACGGAAGAGGCCGCCACGGCTGCCCTCGACCTTATTAAGGTCGTGTACGAGCCGCTCGAGGCGTTCGACTCCGCGGAGGCAGCGGTCGCGCATCCCGAGCCGCGGATCCACGATTACGGCGACAGCGGCAATCTCCACAAGCTGATCAACCTCGAATTCGGCGACACCGATGCGGGGATCGGCGAGGCCGACTTGGTCCGGGAGGACCTGTTCTTCTTCGAGGGCAGTACACACCTGCCGATGGAGCAGCATGCCGCCGTCGCCATGTGGTCGCCGGACGGCAAGCTGACCTTGTGGACTTCGACCCAGACTCCGCACTACGTGCATCGCGCGCTCGCCAAGGTCTTGGAATTGCCGGCCGCACGGATTCGAGTCATCGCGACGCCCAACGGCGGTGGGTTCGGCGGCAAGAGCGATCCGTTCAGTCACGAAATCGTGGTCGCGAAGCTCGCGATGGTTACTGGCCGGCCCGTGAAGATTACACTCACGCGCGAAGAAGTCTTCTACTGTCACCGCGGCCGCCATCCGACGCTCATGTGGGTCCGCACGGGCGTTAAGCGCGATGGCGCGATCACTGGCATGCATTTCCGCTCGCTGCTCGACGGCGGCGCGTACGGCTCGTACGGCGTGGCGAGCACGTACTACACCGGTGCGCTGCAGACCGTCACCTACAACGTGCCGCGTTACCACTTCCAGGGCGCGCGCGCATTTACCAACAAGGCGCCGTGCGGCCCGAAGCGCGGCCACGGCACGCCGCAGCCACGCTTCGCGATTGAAGTCCACCTCGACAAGATTGCCGAGCAGCTCAACCTCGATCCTGCGGAGCTGCGGCTCAGGACCCTCGTACCCCCGAACTCACTCACGGCGAACTATCTCCGTGTGGGCTCCATGGGTCTCGGCAAATGCATCGAGAAAGTGGTCGAGGGCTCCCGTTGGAAAGGGAAGTTCCGCAAGTTGCCGCAGGGACGGGGCGTGGGACTCGCATGCTCGAGTTACATCTCGGGCGCGGGGCTGCCGATCTACTGGAACAACATGCCGCACTCGGGCGTCCAGCTGAAATGCGACCGCGGCGGCGGCGTCACGGTCTTCTGCGGCTCGACAGAGATCGGTCAAGGATCGGACTCGATCCTCGCCTACATCGTGGCCGAAGTGCTCGGCATCGATCCCTTCGACATCGCCGTCGTCACCGCGGACACCGACCTCACCCCCGTCGATCTCGGCAGCTACTCGAGCCGCGTCACACTCATGAGCGGCAATGCGGCGCTGCAGGCTGCGGAGCGCGCGCGCCAGATCCTCGCGGTCCACGCAGCGAAGAAGCTCGAGGTACCGCCCCAGCGCCTGACGTTCGCCGAGGGACGGGTGTTCGACGGCCAGGACCGCAAGCGCGGTGTGTCGTTTGCGGAGGCCGTGCAGCTCGCGGAGGCGGCTGAGGGCACGGTCGGGACAGTGGGTTCCTACACGCCGCCGCAGGGGGCGGGCAAGTATCGCGGCGCTGGAGTCGGACCGTCGCCCGCCTATTCCTATAGCGCCTGCGTGGCGGAGGTCGATGTCGATCCGAAAACGGGGATCGTGCGCGTCCCGACGATTTGGATCGCGCATGACGTCGGACAATCGATCAATTCCGCCTCCGTCATCGGCCAGGTCGAAGGCTCGATTTACATGGGCCTCGGCGAGGCGTTGATGGAGGAGATGGCGTACCGCGGCAATCGCAACGTCGTCCACAAGATTCCGTCGCTGCTCGAGTACAAGAGTCCCACGACACTCGAGATGTGCGACGTGATCACCTATCTGATCGAGGATCCTGATGCGAATGGCCCGTTCGGCGCGAAGGAAGTCGGCCAGGGGCCGCTGCTGCCCGTGATGCCGGCGGTCGCCAACGCGGTGTACGACGCGGTCGGCGTACGTATCGATGAGGTGCCAATCACGCCTGAGAAAGTGTGGAAGGCGCTCCGAAGGAAGGAGAAGGGGGAAGACGCCCGATACGGCCCTGACAGCTTCCCCGACATCCCGTGGCCTGAGCCGACTCGCGTTGCTCCGCCGTGGGAGGGCGGCGATGGGAAGGGCGTCACAATCACGGCTGGGGCGTCGGAGCGTCAGCACTGATGCTGCGTCTGCCATCGTTCCGATACCTGCAGCCGAAGACCATCGCTGAGGCGCTTCGCATGAAGAGCGACGCCGGTCCCGAGGGTATGTTCGTCGCGGGGGGAACGGACCTCTATCCGAACATGAAGCGCCGGCACCAGGAGCCGAAGATTGTCATCTCGCTGATGGGGATTCCCGAGCTCGGACGGTTTGACGGTCGCACGGTTGGACCGTGTGTGACCTTGAGCCAATTGTCCGACAGTCCGACCGTCCAACAGTCCCACCCTGCAGTCGCAACCGCCGCCCGCCTCGTCTCCACACCCCTCCTCCGCAACATGGGCACCCTCGGCGGCAACCTCTGCCTCGACACCCGCTGCAACTATTACAACCAGACGTATGAGTGGCGGAAGTCGATCGACTTTTGCATGAAGAAAGACGGTGCGATCTGCTGGGTGGCCCCGTCGTCGCCACGCTGCTGGGCAGTGAGCTCATCAGACGTCGCGCCCGTCATGGTGGCAATCGGCACCGAGTACCGGCTCGTCGGCCCGCAAGGTGAGCGAGTCGTGCCGGCGGGCCGCTTCTATAACAATGACGGCATCAATTATCTGACGAAGCAGCCCGATGAGATCCTTGTGGACGTCCGCCTCCCCGCGCCGAACGGCTGGGACGCTGTGTACCACAAGCTGCGGCGGCGCGGTTCGTTCGATTTCCCGGTGCTCGGCGTCGCCGCGTGGATACGATGGAAGGGAAAGAATGTCGCTGACGCGCGGATCGTCCTGGGTGGCGTTGCGAGTTACCCCCAGGAGATTCCGGAAGCGGGCGCGGCGCTGCAAGGAGCGGCGCTATCCGATGAATCCATTGCCGCGGCCGCCGAGGCAGCGTACCGGCCCTCGAAGCCCATGGACAATACCGATTTCGATTTGTCGTGGCGGAAACAAATGACGCGCGTGTACGTCACGCGCGTCATCGAGGAGCTACGCCAGCGCCACAGCAGCTAGAACCGGTACGATCCCCGCAGCAGCTCCGCTCGTTGCCACCGCCGCCAGCGGCGCCAGCGCCGGCGACGCCAGGGCCGCAGGAAGAACGCGATCGCCATAAACCCGAGCGGCCACAACAGCAGCCGCATTCCCCAGAAACCCCAGAAGCCAACCACCAGCATTGCGACGAACGCGACTCGCATGGCGGTCCACACCCACCATGCGCGCCGCGGCGCCCGCGCGAAGTCCCCGGCATCGGGGCTGCGCGGGGCGGGCAAGTCCGCGACCAACCGGCCGAGCTCCTCGCGATACGTGGCGGCCGATGCCGCGGCGAGACGCTCTCCGGCTTCGTCCGGTGTCAACCGGCCCTCGGCGGCAGCGCTCTCGAGCAGCTTCGCGACGCGCTCGCGCTCGGCGTCGGACGCGCGCACCCCGGAACCCCGGTCAGGCGCGTTCATTGGCCTGTACCAGCGCGTCGATCTCCTGCCCCGCGCGCTTCAGAATGTCGCTGATCTTTTGCCGGACCGTGTCATCTCGCGACCGCCAGCCCGTACGATAGGCGCTGCGCATCAATGCGCCCATGGCGCGGTTCAAGTCGCCCATCCCGCCGCCGAGTACTTCGTCTACCGCGTCTTTTACGCGGTCGAAAATGTCTTCCACCACGTCGCGATGCTCCTCCAGGAACTTGATCCCCGAGTCGGTGATCTCGTAGACCTTCTTGCTCTCGACTTCCGTCGCGCGCACCAGTCCCTCGTCCTCGAGCCACTGGAGCGTGGGATAAACGGTGCCCGGAGAGGGCGAATAGCAGCCGTGCAGCCGCTCTTCCAGCTCCTTCATGACCTCATAGCCGTGTCTGGGCTTGTCTTTGAGCAGCTTGAGGATCACGTACTTCATGTCGCCGGCGCCGAACCAATGCCGACGGCCCCCCCCCCTGCCGCCTCGGAAACCCCATCCTCTGGGCCCGAATCCGAAGCCGAACCCTTGCCAGCCAAACCTGCCAACCATTTGCAGCTCCGAGTTTAGATGTTACGTCACGATATTCTTGTACGATATATCTTGTCAAGGCGTCAGTTTCGGGCTGTGCGCCAAGTCACTATCGGACTTAAGCTTGCAAGTTCGACCGCCGCCCGTACATTGAGGCCACGCTGGACCAGTATTTCCCTTGTTTGCCCCCACCTGCGCCCGGGATAGGAGCAGCCAATGGCAGTGGAGATCACCGCGCACCCAACCTGGGTAGCGGAGCTGGATGCGACGCTGGAGCCAAGCCGTCAGGCTATTCTCGACACGCCCGTCATCATCGATGCGTCCGAGAATCAGCTCGTCGACGGACAGATCCAGAACTTTCTGGTCGCGTTCTACCCCATCATTCGGGACTTCCCGCAGTGGCTGCAGATGCTGCTCGATCGCTCCCCGGCAATGGGGCGTGAGTTCTTCACCGACAACATCCGCGTCGAGCGCCGCCACGACGCGATGTGGCGCGCGATGGGAGATGGCTTCAACGTTCCCAAGAAGCGCTTCCAGGAACCGGAAGCCATGCTGCCCGAGACCAAGCAGTTCCATGCGTACTTGACCGAGATGTGCCGCAACGCGGAGTTTGGCCAGGCCGTCTCCGCCACCAACTATGCCGTGGAAGGCGTGGCCCAGAAAATCTCCGAGAAGGCGTTGCGCGGTCTCGCCAAGAACGAAAAGATCGGTCCGCGCGGCCGCTGGTGGCTGGAAGAGCATGCGAAATACGACGATGAACATCCCATCCACGCGCTCGAAATCATCAAGGACTGTGTCAAGCGCGGGGATGATCCCGAGAAGGTCACCGGCGTAGCCCTCGAAAGTCTCAAGCTGATGCGCTTGTCCATGGAGGCGTCTTATCACGCGTGACTAAGGCTCGTCGTATTTCGCCGGCTCGCGCCGCCAGTACCACGGCCGGCAAGCGCCCTCCCCCCCCCGTTCGACTGGATCTGCTCCAGGCGGCGGCCGACATCGTCGCGGCGTTGCCGGACGCCGTCGTCGTGACCGGCACGGACCGGCGGGTGCTTGCGGCGAACGAGCCCGGTGCGCGGTTGCTCGGGTGGCAAATGGACAACGTGGTGGGCCAGGCGATTGCGGATCACGTGACGCCGCCAGAACGAGCCCACGTTGCCGCGCGCGAGGACCAGGTCCTCGCCGGAGAACCGCAGCGCTACGAAACCCGGATCGTCAACCATCACACAGGCGAAGAACGCGATGTGTCGGTATCGAGCGGGCCGTTCCGGGTGAACGGTGAGCTCATCGGGACGGTCGCGACACTGCGAGACATCACCGATCCCAAACGCGCGCAGGACACACTCGCCCGCTCCGAGGCGCGCTACCGCCATCTCGTCGAATCGGCCTCCGATGCGATCGTCACCCTGGACGCGAACGGCCGCTTCACCACGGTGAACCATGCGGCCGAGATCATCTCCGGCTACAAGCGAGAAGAGCTGGTGGGCCAGTGGTTCGCCCCCATGCTCCACGACGACGACCTCCCGCGAGCGCTGGGGCACTTCCAGCAGGCGCTCTCGGGCGAAACGGGCCTGTTCGAGTCGCAGTTCTATCGCAAGGACGGCGAGGTCCGCACCATCTCGATCACCTACTCGACGCCGCAGAAGGACGAGGAAGTATTGTGTCTCATCCGCGACGTCACCGACCAGAAGATGTTGCAGGAGCAGCTCATTCAGTCCGAAAAGATGTCTGCGATCGGACAGCTGGTTTCGGGCGTCGCGCACGAGCTCAACAACCCGCTCGCCGGCATCTCCGCGTTTGCCCAGCTGCTGCTCGCCGAGAAACGTTTTCCGCCCGACCAACGGACCGCCGCGGAGACGATTTACAGCGAAGCCCGTCGCGCCAGCCGCATCGTGCAGAACCTGCTGACCTTTGCGCGCCAGCATAAAGCCGAGAAGGGGCCCACCGCGATCAACCAGGTGCTCGACGACACCCTCGAGCTGCGCGGCTACGAGCTGCGGGTGCGCGGCATCGATGTGCGCCGCGAGTATGATGAGTCGATCCCGGAATCCATGGCCGATGCGCACCAGCTGCAACAGGTGTTCCTGAACCTCATCACCAATGCCGAGCAGGCGATGGAGCAGAAGGAAGGCCACCACCACCGCCTGACGGTGCGCACGCGTTGCAACGGTGAGGCCATCCGCATCGAGATCGAGGATTCGGGCGCCGGTATTCCGGCCAACCTCATCGAGCGCATCTTCAATCCGTTCTTCACGACAAAGCCGACCGGCTCGGGAACAGGCCTGGGGCTGTCGATCTCCCTGGGTATCGTGCGCGAGCACGAGGGCAAGATCTGGGCGGAAAACTCGCCGCAGAGCGGCGCACGCTTCATCGTCGAAATCCCGGTGAGCGAGCCGCGCGACTCGGGTGAGCACGCCGCGGTGACGCACGTCGAGCCGTTGGGAAGCGACAGCCTGCGCGTGCTCGTCGTGGATGACGAGGCGTCGGTCCGCGTCTCACTGCAGCGCTACTTGTCTGGCAAAGGCCACAAGGTCGAGACGACCGCGAGCGGCGAGGACGCACTCGTCCGGTTGAAAGCGACTAAATACGACGCGGTGATCCTGGACATGCGTATGCCCGACCTCTCGGGTGAGCAGCTCTACGAACGCCTCCGCAGCAACGACCCCTCGCATGCCGAGCGCGTGATCTTCACGACGGGCGACCTCGTGAACGAGCAGATGCGCCGGTTCCTCGACGGGACCGGCCGCCCTTGCGTCCCCAAGCCATTCGAGTTCGCTTCTTTCGACCAAGCACTGCCGGCGGCGCGCCGCCGGTAATCCCCACCCTGAAGGGTGGGCTCGGCACAACATCATCCTGAAGGATTTCATGCGCCCGTTGCTCACGCTGCTCGTGTGGGGCAGCTTGGTGTGCCCCCCCGCCGGCTCGCTCGCCGCCCAGGAGCCGTTCGACTTCTACTCCCGCGGACCCTATCGCCCGGCGGTCCCGCGCCCCGAGGCGATCACCGGCTACGCGGCCGGCGAACAGCAGACCATGTACGCAGTAATGCAGCACTATCTCGACACCTTGGTCGCCACCGCGAGTGACCGCGTCCGGATCGAGACCTGGGGGCGCACCACGGAGTACCGGCCGATCCGGGCGCTGATCATCTCGGATCCCGCGAACCTGGCGAAGCTCGACCAGGTCCGGGCCGGCATGGCCGAGCTGGCCGATCCCCGCAAGACGTCAGCGGCGCGCGCCGCGACGATTGCCGCGCAGAGCCCGGCCGTGGCGGTCTTCCAGTACTCGGTCCACGGCGACGAACCGGCCGGGTTCGAGGCGGCGATGCAGGTCGCCTACCAGCTCGCCGCCTCCGACGAGCCGCAGACGCTCGAGATCCTCAAATCGGTCGTAGTCGTCCTCAATCCCTCGGCCAATCCCGACGGTCACGAGCGGTTCGCGGCGTGGTATAACTCGGTCGGCATCGGTGCGGATCATCCCTGGTCGTTCGAACACAACGAACCATGGAGTATCACCGGGCGCTACAGCCATTACCGCTTCGACATGAATCGCGATTTACTGGCGCAGAGTCAGCCCGAGGTTCGCGCGATGATGGACGGCGTGCTGCGCTGGCGGCCGCAGGTGTTCGTCGATCACCATTCGACGACCGCCACATTCTTTTTCCCACCGGTGGCGCAGGCCGTAAACCTGAATCTCCCACCCCAGACGACGAAGTGGTTCGATACCTACGGCCGGGGAAATGCCGCCGCGTTCGATCGCTACGGGTGGCAGTACCAGGTGCGCGGCGTGTTCGACTTCTTCTACGTGGGCTACTGGGACGAATGGTCGACGTTCCAGGGCGCCAGCGGCATGACCTATGAGACGGACGGAGGGCCGGAATTCAGGTTGCGCCGCGATGACGGCAGCATCTCCACATTCCGCGACGGCATCGCGCACCACTTCGTCGCCTCGCTCGCCACGCTCGAAACGACCGCAAAGAACCGCCAGAGCCGGCTCCTCGACTATTACGATTTCCGCCGCTCCGCCCTGGCCGAGGCCGCGACCGACCGGATCAAACGCGTGGTGATTGTGCCGGGCAACGATCCCCAGTCGGCCGCCCATGTGGTCGGGCTCTTGCTCCACAACGGCGTCGAGGTCACACGCCTGCGGCAGCCACTCACGTCACGCCTCGCGCACAACTACTTGAGTCGTGGCGCGGGGAGCCCGCGCACGTTTCCGGCAGGCAGCTACGTCATCGACCTGAATCAACCGCAAAGCCGCGTAGCGAAAGGCGTGCTCGAGCCCGATGCCGAGCTGCAGCGCTCGTTCGTGGAGCGCGAGCTGGCGAAATTCCATCGCAACCGGCGCCGCGGCGAGGACGCGGACAAGGAGGACTACGGGTTCTACGACATCACCGCGTGGTCTCTACCGCTGTCCTTCAATCTCGATGCCTACTGGACTGAGGATGCCGGGTCCGTCGGCGACGCCGTCACCGATTCGATCGTGCCGCCGCCACCGGCGCCGGGGCATGCCGCGAGCGCCTATCTGTTTCTGAACGACCGGCCCGGGGCCGCGCGGCTCGTGCTCGCGCTGGAGGGGGAGGGCTTCAAGCTTTCCGCCTCCCGAGCGCCCGTGCGCGCCGACGGCCGGACATATCCGCGGGGCGCCTTCATCGCCCGGATTCAACGCAATCCGGCCGCGCTTCACGAGCGCATCGCGGCGCTCGGCCCAGCGCTGGGCGTCCCGGTCACCGCGGTGCAGACGGCATTCCCCGATTCGGCGGAGGTCGGCATCGGCTCTGACGAAGTCGGCGGACTTCATGCGCCGAAGATCCTCGTCGCCGCCGGGGATGGGATCTCTGAGACGAGCTATGGCTGGCTCTGGTACTTCCTGACCAGGGAGCTGAACGCGTCGTTCACACCGGTGCCGCTCCGGGCGATCGGGCGCATGAGCGATTTGTCGAGTTTCAACGTCCTGATCATCCCCGACGGCTCGAGCGACCGGATGCGGCGCGAGCTCGGCGATGACGGCGTGGAGCGGTTGAAGGCGTGGGTTCGCTCGGGTGGTGTCCTGATCGGGTATGGCGGCGCCGGTGCGCTTGCAGCCACAAAGGACCTGGAGCTCTCGAGCGTCGCGAGCGTGGCACCCGACAGCGGCGCGAGCCCCGACACCACCATGCCGGGAAACGAGCCGCCTCTGATCTCGAAAACGGGGGCGCCACGTGACCGACTGGAGTGGATCCCCGGCGTGATTTTCCGGGCGACGCTGGATACCACGCACTGGCTGACGGTTGGCTATGAGCGGGACCGGATCCCCGTTTTCATCGATGGCGACACCTTCTGGAAACCGTCCAAGAGCGGCGCGAACGCGGTGTCTTTCACTGATCCGGTGGACTCGCTGGTCTTGTCGGGCTTCACCTGGCCCGACAATACCGCGCGACTCCTCAAGGGCTCGACCTGGGCCGTAGTCGAGAATCAGGGAAACGGGCGCGTGGTGCTGTTTTTGAGCGATCCGCTGTTTCGGGCGTTTTGGCGGGGGCCGGCGAAGCTGCTGACGAATGCGATTCTGATAGGGCCGAATCGGTAGGCCTCACCCCCTGACCCCCTCTCCACAACGTGGAGAGGGGGAACGGGGGAGAGGTCAGATCGCCCGGCTCGTCCGAATCACATCCCGAATCTTCCGCACCGGCAGCTCGAGCTGCTCCCGAATCTGCGGCGCCACACGGAACCAGCTCGGCTCCTCATGCATCCGCGGTGCCATCCGGAAGTGGCGTTCGTCGTTCTGCGGTACTTTCCAGGCGACGTTCACATGCTTTTGCTTGCGCAGCACGTCGAGCGTCACCGATTCGCCCGGGTCATAGGACCGTAGAATCCGCATTGCCTGCATCGGTGAGGTCGGCTTGCGACCGCCGATGGAGACAATTACATCGCCGCCCTTGAGCGCCAGGGATGAGTCCTCGGGAGCGCTCACGACCAGGACACCCTCACGGGTGCCGAAGTAGTCGCCGAGATCGGGATTCAGCTTCACGAGCTCGATGCCACCCCATGGACTGCCCCAGACATCTAATTCATTGCCCGGCCCCATCCACATCTTCGGCATCCCCTCCCGGAGGCGTTGCAGTTGGTCAGGCAAATCTCCCATCTCGAAGCCGCCCCCAAGCTCTTCCGCGACGATCGTCGCTTTGCGGGCGTCGTTGCCGCGCCGGTACTCGACCTGCGTGGTGTCACCAGGCTCGAGCTGACGCGCGAGCTCGATCAACTTCATCCCCGGCCCGGAGTTTTCATCGTCCTCAGATTGCGCGCCGCCAAGCGCGGTGCCGTTGAAGCGCGTGATCACGTCACCGACCTTGAGACCCGCCTTCTCGGCCGGCCCGCCGGGCGTGACGCCCTCGATCCGCGCGCCGACCTTGTCCCCCGCGGCGTCAGCGCGAGGATCCACGATCACGCCGATGCGGCCACGACTGTCGCTGAACGTGTACACGCCAAAGGGCCCATTGCGCGTTTCGACACGGACGCGCGGCCGACCGGGCCGGCGCGGCGTATCCTGCGCGGCGGACATCGCAGGCAACAGCAAACAGGCGGCAAGCGCTGCCACAGTCACATTACGCATCATCAGTTCTCCCCTGGGCTCTTAGAGCCCCACGTACCGAGCGCGGGTCGCGTGAGCGTTCACCAGCTCGCGCATCAATCCGACGCGCTCCTGCCAAAGTTTGACGAGTTGGGCGTCCTGGACGCTCTGGTCCTGCTGCGCCAGCGTGCCGTCGAGAATGGAAATGCGGTCTTCCAGCTCCGCCACGAGGGCCGCCGCGTGACCGCTCAGCACACGGCCATCGATATCGTATTGTTGCAGGGAGTCTTCGAGCGTCGCCGACTGTTGCTTCGCCTGGCGCAGCTCGGCGTGGAGCTTGCCCATGTTTCCACTCGAGGGCTGAACCAGGAGAACCGCGGCGATCGTGGCCGCGAGGGCGACACTGCCAGTCCACGTGCCCCAGGTACGACGCCGGCGGGCGCGCTCGACGCGCAGCGCCGCCTGAATCACGGGCCAGCGGTCGCGCGGCGGGTGCAGCGCCGGCAACGCTTTGAGCTGCGCGACCCGCTGGTACAACTTCTCCAGCTCCACCTGACACGCAGCGCAGGTGGTGACGTGCCGGCGCGCCCAGACCGACGCCTCACCTGCCCGCAGGGCCTCCAGATCTTCCATCGTGCAGTGCATCATGCGTGCGCTCCTTCATCGAGCATCCGCCGCAGCCGCGCGTGGGCTCGCGCCAGTTGCGACTTCGAAAAGCTCACCGTTTTTCCCATCTGCTCCGCAATCTCTTCGTGCGTGTAGCCCTCGACGTCGTGGAGCCACACGACCGCGCGTGACGTCTCGGATAGTCGCTCGAACGCCCGCTCCAAATCGATGTTTGCCGCGACGTGCATCCCGGGTTTCCCCGGCTCGTCCTCCAGCGACTCCGTCTCCCGCACGTGCTCACGACGGATCCGCATTAATGCCTTGGTCGTGGCGATCCGACGGATCCAACCCCACAGATGGCCCTCGCCGCGATACTGCTTGATGTTCCGCACGAGCTCGAGAAACGTCTCCTGCAGCACGTCCTCCGCGTCCTCCGGCCGCCGCAAAATCCGCCGGACGAGATTGTAGACAGGCGTCTCGAAGGCCCGATACAGGGCTTCAAGGGCTGCTTCATCTCCGGCTTGCGCGCGGGCGACGATGACATCGGGAACGGCGAGCGCCACGGTCATGTCCGAAAAGTTAGATGCCACAACTACGTAGAACGTCGCGAGTTGGCTTAGGGAAAATCACGGTTCCTTAAGGCCTTGCGGCGTAGTAGCTTGCCGCATGCCCACAGCGGATGTGAAGGAATGGCTCCACCATTGGCAGGATGAAGCTGACGCCGCGTTTCTCTATTTGGCGCTCGCCGGACAAGAGGCGGATCCCCACAAGAAAGACGTCTACATCAAGCTGGCCGGGGTCGAGGAGCGGCACGTCCAGATGTGGAGCAAGCTGCTCGCCGAACATGGCCATACAGTCGATCGCACGAAGCCATCGCTGAACGCGCGGCTGCGGGCGTGGTTCGGCCGCCGGTTCGGGACACGCTATCTGCTGCCGATGCTGCTGCGCGAGGAGGGCGAGGAGGTCAAAGGGTACCTCAACCTTCACAAGGCCAGCCGGCTCGCTGACGCGCAGGAGGTCTCGCTCCAGCTCGCCAAGGAATCGGCCGCCCACGCCGGGACGCTTGCGGATCTGGCCGGCAAGGGCGCCGAGCCGTGGCACAAGACGGGATCAGGCGGCTTCCTGCGCAATGTGGTGTACGGCTTCAACGACGGGCTGACGGCGAACTTTGGGCTCGTGGCGGGGGTGATCGGCGCCGCCGTGCAGCCGCACGTGATCATGATCTCCGGGGTCGCGGGCATGATCGCCGACGCGCTTTCGATGGGCTCGTCAGGCTATCTGGCGGCAAAGAGTGAGCAGGAAGTGTGGGAGCACGAAATCGCGATGGAGAAGGAAGAGATTCGCCTGATGCCGGAGGTGGAACAGGAGGAGATGGCCCTCCAGTACGAGGCGAAAGGTGTGGATCCCCGGACGGCGCGCCGCATGGCGGAGGAAGTCATGCGCGATCCGGAGCGCGCGTTGGGCGAGCAGGTGCGCGATGAGCTGAAGATCGGCGAGGCGCACGCGACACCGTTCCGCGAGGGGTGGATCACCGGTCTCGCAACGGCAGTCGGCGCGTTCATTCCGGTGGCTCCATTTCTCCTGTTCCAGGGGCGCGTCGCCATCTGGCTGTCATTCACGATCGCGATGCTGTCGCACTTCATCGTAGGCGCCGCGCGTAGCTTCTTTACCGGCCGCGGCGTGATCCGCAGCGGCATCGACATGTTCGTCATCGGGATGGGGGTCGCGGCTGTGGGCTACCTGGTCGGTGACCTGGTCGCCAAAGCCCTCTAGACGACCAGGTTGACGAGCCGGTCCTGCACGAAGATCACCTTCTTCACCTTCTGGCCGTCGACGAACTTTTTGACCGCTTCATCGGCGAGTACGCGCGCGAGCACGTCCTGCTCACCCATGCCGCGCGGCACGGTGAGGCGCGAGCGGAGCTTGCCGTTCACCTGCACGGCGATTTCGACGTCGCCCGCTGACGCCAGGCGCTCGTCGTATGAAGGCCAGCGGGCCTGGAGCACGGATTCCTTGTTGCCCAACACCTCCCACAACTCCTCGGCAATGTGCGGAGCGTAGGGCGCGAGCATGATCACGAGCGGCTCGAGCAGCTTGCTGCTCCCCGCTCCCTGCTCCCGCAGCTCATTGACGTACTCCATCATCGCCGCGATCGCCGTGTTGTATTGCAGCGCCTCGGTATCGGCGGTCACCTTCCGGATCGTCCGATGGAGCTTCTGCTCGGCGTGCGCCGACCTTTTTGTCCCGCGTTCATGAACAAGGGCCCACACTTTTTCCAGGAATCGCCGAATCCCGACGATGCCTTCGTCCCGGAAGTCGCCGCCGTCCTGGAACGGTCCGAGAAACATCAAATACATCCGGAACGTGTCCGCGCCCCACTGCTGGATGTAGGTATCGGGCACGACGACGTTGCCACGCGACTTGGACATCTTGGCGCCGTCTTTCACGATCAGCCCGTGCGCGCGGAACTTGGGATAGGGCGTCTCGAAGCTCACGTGCCCTAGATCCGACAACACCATGCAGATGAAGCGCGAATACAAGAGATGCAAGACGGCGTGCTCGTTCCCGCCGATGTAGCTGCTCACCGGGAGCCACTTCTTCGTCCGCGCGGGGTCGAATGGCCGGTCGTGGAACTCGGTCGACGGATAGCGTAGATGGTACCACGCCGAATCGAGGAACGTGTCGGACACATCGGTCTCACGCCGCGCTTGCCTGCCACACTGCGGACACTTCACGAAGTACCACTCCTCGTGCCGGGCGAGCGGGCTCACGCCCGTATCGTCCGGCCGGAAATCCTCGATGTATGGGAGCTGCACCGGCAAATCCTTCTCGGGCACCGGGACGACCCCGCATTTCTCGCAGTAGATGATGGGAATCGGCGGTCCCCAGTAGCGCTGCCGCGAGATGCACCAGTCGTGCAACCGGTACTGCACGCGCGGCGTCGCGAGCCCGCGCTCGGCCAACCAGGCGACGATCTTGCGCGCGCCCTCGGTGCACACCATCCCATCGAACGCCCCCGAGTTCATTAACACCCCGTTCTCGGAGACGCTCGGCAACTTCTCGCCCTCGACAGCGACCACCTGCCGGATCGGAAGCTTGAACTGCGTGGCGAACTCGAAGTCGCGCTTGTCGTGCGCGGGCACGGCCATGATCGCGCCGGTTCCGTACTCCATTAACACATAGTCGGCGATCCAGATCGGAATCGCCTCGCCCGTGGCGGGATTGCGGGCGTACGACCCGATGAAGACGCCGCTCTTGGTCTTATCGCCGACGCGTCGCGAGACGACGTCCTTCGACTGCACGTCGCGCTGGTATGCCTTGACGGTCGAGCGCTGCTCGACTGCCGTCAGCTCGTCCACGAGCGGGTGCTCGGGCGCGAGCACGAGATAGGTCGCGCCGAACACCGTGTCGGGCCGCGTCGTGAAGACGGTAATCTTCCTGCCGCTCGGCGTCTCGAACATGAGCTCGGCGCCTTCGCTCCGGCCGATCCAGTTCTTCTGAAGCAGGACGGTGGAGGAGGACCAGTCGAGGCTCGGGAGGTTCTCGAGGAGGCGCTCGGCGTAGTTCGTGATGCGGAAGAACCACTGATCGAGGAAACGCTGCTCGACGGGGGTATCGCAGCGCTCGCAACGCCCGTCGATGACCTGCTCGTTCGCGAGCACGGTCTTGTCTTTGGGACACCAGTTCACCGCCGCGCGCTTCTTGTAGGCGAGTCCCGCCTTGAAGAGCTGGAGGAAAAGCCACTGCGTCCACTTGTAATAAGCGGGATCGGTCGTCGACAGCTCGTGCCGCCAGTCGAACATGCCGCCGAAGCGACGCAGCTGCCTCCGAAAGGTGGCGATGTTCTGGGGGATGAGTTTCGCGGGGTTCGTCCCGATGTTGAGCGCGTAGTTCTCGGAATGGATGCCGAACGCGTCGAACCCCATCGGCTCGAATACCTCGTAGCCCTGGAGCCGCTTGAAGCGGCCGTAGATATCCGTGCCCGTGAACGCGAACATGTTGCCGACGTGCAACCCTTCGGCCGAGGGGTATGGGAACATCATGAGGTTGTAAAACGGCCGCGCGGCGCGATCGAGGTCGGGCTCATTCGTGTGACGCTCAGCCCAGCGGGCTTGCCACTTTGCCTCGAGCGAGGCGGGATCGTAGTTTGGGACGTCACGCATATACGTGCCCAAAACTAAACCCCCCGGGAATGGCGATAAAGTCTCAGCAGCTGCGGCAGAGTTTTCTGATTTCAGGGGCCGGCGCCGCCGTCCTCCTCGTCCTCTTCGTGGCGTGGATCACCAGCAACCGCGTGGGGTCCGTGCTCCAGCAACAGGCCGACGAGCGCGGTCTCGATGTGGCCGCTCGATCCGCCGCCATCGTCACGCAATACATGCGCGAGCGCCGGCGCGAAGTGACCACACTGGCGAGCGAGCCTCAGGTGATCGCGGCCGTCCAAGACGCCGCTCAGGCGGCGGCCGCGCGCGGCCTCGACCGCATGCCGATTCCCGACCTCGAGCGCGCGTTCAACGCGACGCGTCAGCTGGGTGGGGATCCGGTGTTGCGGGAGTACCTGCGCGCCTACCCATCGACCTCGGATCTTGCCGAGATCATCGTGACGGAGAGCCGGGGGTTGACGGTGCTCGCTTCAGACCGGCCGTCGGACTTCGTCCAGCGTGACGAGACCTGGTGGCAGCGCGCGATCTCCGAAGGCCATTTCGACGGCCAAGCGGGGTTCGATTCGTCCGCGAATGCCGCCGCGGTCGAGCTGGATGTAGCGATTCACCCGGCGCGGCTCCGGCAGCCCATCGGCGTCGTGAAGGGGGTCGTCGCGCTCGACCGGCTGACGGCGTTGCTCGGCACCCAGGGACTGACGGGCGGTGCCTATGTCCAGCTGGTGGACGGCCGAGGCGACCTTCTTGTCACCCATGATCCGGCGTTGTTGCTGCAAACCCTCCCCGATAGGGATCGGGTCCCGCTCGGCGCGGAACCGCGCACCGCGCACATCACGACAGTCCGTGGCGAGGACGAGTTGGTGGTCAGCGTACCCGCCAACCAGGGAGGCGGGGGGACGTGGTGGGTGTTGTATCGCGAGCCGCTCGCCACCGCATTCGCCACGGCGCGGAGCACGCAGCGCGCGGTCTGGCTCGGGGCGCTGCTCGTCGCGGCGATCGCCGTCGGCGCACTGTTCTGGCTGTCCCGGCGGCTCGGCCGTCTCGTCACGGAGCCGGTCCGCGCCGCCGGCGCGATCGCGAGTCGTGTCGCCAGCGGCGATCTCTCGGTCACCGTCTTGACCCATCGCGCTGAAGCCGCCGAGGTCGGGGAGCTGATGTCCTCGGTGCACTCGATGGTCGTGGCGTTGCGCCGGCTCGTCGGCGCGATCCGCGCCGCCTCGGACGAGGCCGCTGCCATGGCGACCGAGATCTCAGCATCGACGCAGGAAATGAGCGCCTCCACCGAGGAGATGGCCGCCACGTCGCAGGACCTCTCGCGACGCGCCGGTGAGCAAGCGCAGCTGGTCCGGGCTGCGGCCGATGACGCGGGGCGCATTCTCCAGATTGCCGCAAAGCTCGCGCAGGGCGCCGATGAAGCCGCGCGTCGCAACGCGGATCTGTCGGCCCTCGCGCGCCGTCACAAGGAAGGATTGGACCAGAGCACCGCCCGTCTCGCCAAGTTGGCGGACGAAGTCGCGAAGGGCGCCGAGGAAGCGGAGGCACTGACGCAAGCGACGGCCAGGATTCAGACGTTCGTGGCGCAAACGAAGGCTGTGGCGAGGCAAACGAACATGCTGGCGCTGAACGCCGCGATCGAGGCGGCGCGCGCTGGTCCGCAGGGCCGCGGCTTCGCCGTCGTCGCCGACGAGGTGCGCAAGCTCGCGTCCGTCGCGGCCGCAGCGGCGGGCGAAACGGGCGACACGGTCCGGGGCGTGCTCGCGCGGGTGCAGGCGACGCGCGACCGGTTGGTGCGCCTCGCCGAAGGCGGCAGCGCCGTGCGCGAAGCGTCGCAGACGGCAGCGCAAGGTCTGTCGATGGTCACCGGAGAGGCGGACGCCAATGCCGCCTGGGGCCGCGAGATCGCGCAGTCGGCCACCGAGCTGCGCGCGCTCGTCGAGGAAATCGCGAACCGCCTGACCACCGTCGCGGGCCAGACCGACAGCCTGCTCGCCTCCGCGGAAGAGCTGGCCGCCTCGGGCGAGCAACAGAGCGCCTCGACGCAGGAGATCGCGTCGTCCGCTAACCAGCTCGCGGAAGCGGCGGATCGGCTGACCGGCGCGGTGAAGTCGTTTCGATTGCTGGCCGACGAGGCTGCGCAGGCCGCCGACTAAGCCTCCGCCCTCTGCTTGGTCAATGGCTCCGCGGCCCGGCGGGAAGATGCTCCATCAGGTACCGCGTGAGCAGCGAGTAGATGTGGAGCGTCGTTCCACGCCCCTCGCAAATGCAATGAGAGCGATTGGGGTACGCCATGAAGTCGAACGGCTTGCCGAGCGCGACCAGGCGGTTCACCAGGCGTTCCGTGCCCTGGTAATGCACGTTGTCGTCACCGGACCCATGCACGATCAACAGCTGTCCGTTGAGCCCCTCGGCCTGGTTGATCGGAGAGGCACGCTGGTAGCGCGCGCTGTCGGCCGGGTTCTGCAAGAGACCCATGTAGCGCTCCTGATAAATCGTGTCGTAGAGGCGCTCGTCCGGCACGGGCGCCACCGACATCCCGACCTGGTAGACGTCGGGGTAACGAAACATGGCCTGTAGGGTGCTCGATCCGCCGCCGCTCCAGCCCAAGATCGCGACGCGCGAGGGGTCGAGATAGCGGCGCGATGCGGTGAGGGCCCGCACTGCGTCGGCTTGCTCGCGGCTCGACAACACGCCGATCGCGCCATAGACCATCTTGCGCCACGCGCGCCCGCGCGGCGCCGGCGTGCCGCGATTGTCCACCGTGGCCACCACGTAGCCCTGATCCGCGATCATGTGCTCCCACAAGTGACCGCCGCTCCAGGAGTCGACCGCGGTCTGTCCCGCCGGCTCGCCGTAGACGTACATCAGTAGCGGATAGACCCTCGTAGAGTCGAAATTCGCGGGCTTGATCATCCAGCCATCGAGAGTGACTCCATCGGAGACGGCAACCTTGAAGAATTCACCGGGACGCGTGATGAGCGGCGCCACCGCCGCGCCCGAGTTCGCGCGGACCGGTTGCGCGTTCCTCGTCTCCGCCGTCGAGTCGCTCAGCGACGTCGTGCTCGCCAATCTCGAGAAAGGCCACACCCGCGCGGACGTGCTGGCCGCGTTCGACATCACGCGCGACTCAGGGGTCGCGCTGCGGCCGTCGTTCATGCCATTCACACCGTGGGAAACGCTCGACAGCTATCTCGAGCTGTTGGATTTCGTGGGCTCGCCGGACTTGGTAGATCAGGTGGACCCGGTGCAGCTCACGATCCGCCTACTCATCCCGCCCGGCTCAGCGCTGCTCACCCGGCCACAGATCCAGCCGTTCCTCGGCGCGCTCGACCGCGCGGCGTTCGGCTATCGCTGGACGCATCCCGACCCGCGCATGGACGAGCTGCACACGGAAGTCACCGGGCTCGTTGCCACCGCGGCCGGCGAAGATCCCGTGGCGACGATCGCGCGGCTTCACGCGCTCGCGGCGCGGCGCGCCCGCCGAGCGTACACGGGCGGCGTCCATCTCCCGCCACCGGAACGGCCGATCCCCGCCCGCCTTACCGAGCCCTGGTTCTGCTGAGCGGAGCCCACCGAGAGCCAGTTGGGCTCAATAACCTGAGGAAGAGAGGCCTACCCGCTCTCCCAACGGGAGAGCGGGTCAAGGGTGAGGATCCCTCAATGGGTCACCGTGACGACGGCTGTGCCGCTCTGTCCCTCGCTCGTCGCCGTGATCGTCGCGGTCCCCGCGGCGAGTGCGCGGATATAGCCTTCGGCGAAAGCCATGGCGACACCAGGGTCGCTCGAGGACCATTCGATCTGCCGACCGAGGAGCACACTGCCACTCCCATCCGTGAGCGTCGCGTGGAGCCTCGTCGTGTCATTGACGGCGAGGCTGACACTGGCGGGCGTCACCGCGACCGCACCCACGGGCACTGGCGTTGCCGTGACGGTGAACCTGGCGGTATCGGCGGGCGAGCCGTTGGCCGTCTGGACAACCAGCAGATACGTGCCGAGCCCTGAGGGCGCCGAATACGTGATGTACCGAGTACCACCGACCAGGCCATTGCTGTTGATCGCCCCACCGGTCGTCGACAACTGCAGTGACTCCTGCGCCCGCGCCAACGCAGCGGTATCGGTCATCGAACTGTAGACGACGACGGTGAGATTCGCGGTCTGGAACGGCAAAAGCGAAACCCGGCCGGGGGTGATATCGATGCCGGTGATCAGGCCGATCGTGGGACTGGTTGAACTCAGGGAACAGCCGAAAACGAGCATCCCGGCGAGTAGCGCCGGGAGTTTCATCCGCGCGAGTCGGCACGATAACTTGAACTTGAAGTTCATATACCCTCCCCCTCCCCCAAAACAAAAAAGCCGCCAGCGGATTGCTGGCGGCCAGGCAAGCAAGGCGATTACCCCGCCGTAGCCCCTTGGCTCTGCGTCACCGTCTTTCGACGGTTTTGCTCTGAGCAGCATAAGGAAAATGGCAGGCGCGTCAGGGGTACCGTCGTGAGCGGGATCACACGATTTACCAATCGTAGGGCGCCCTTCAGCTTACAGCGCGGACCACGGGCGCGTTCTCCTTGCTCGTGCTGATCGGCGGCGTGTTGGCGCAAGGGGTGATCGCCAACGGGAGCAGGCCCGGGTGGAGTTTTAGTCGCCGAAATTCGCCAACCGGACGTCGAGCACGTCCGGCAATCCCTGCAGCTTGTCGAGCACGCCGTTGGTCAATGCCTGATCGACGTTGATTGCCGCCAGCGCATCGCTGGGCCCTGCCCCGCTCTGCGGCGGCTTCCGGGCCTGGTGATAGCTCGCGATGTTGATGCCGGCGCTGCCGAGCGCCGATCCGACGCGTCCGATCACGCCGGGCACGTCGCGATTGCGGATCACAAGCATCCAGCCATCGGGCACCACGTCCACATGGAAGTCGTCGATCCGGATTACGCGCCCGTGGCTGTCGCCGATCAGCGCGCCGGTCACCCGGACGCGGCCGCGCGCCGTATCGACCTTGACGCCGATCGACGTTTCGAATCCGGTCTCCGGCGCGCCCGTCCGCGTGCCGAGCTGGATGCCTTTCTCCTCAGCGAGCACCTGCGCGTTCACCAGGCTCACGGGCCCGGCATTCATGGCCGCGAGTAATCCCTCCAGCGCCGACACGAGCACGGGTCGCTGCGCCGCCTCCTCCTTGCCGCCGTACGCGACTTCGACGGCTTTCACCGGACCGTCGGCGAGCGCGAGGGCGAGCCGGCCTAGCCGGCGCGCGAGGTCGAGCAGCGGCGCGAGCCGCCGGAGCAAGTCGCCGCCCATACCGGGCACGTTGATCGCAAACGAGAGATCGCCGGCAACGAGGGCCTCGCGCACCGCGCTGCAGATCTCCATCGCGACCCGCTCCTGTGCCTCGGCGGTGGACGCGGCGAGATGCGGGGTCAGGATCACGCGGTCGAGCGCGCGCAGCGAGGAATCCGCCGGCAGGGGTTCGACGGCAAACACATCGATCGCCGCCCCACCGATCCGCTTCTCCTTGATCGCGTCCGCGAGCGCAACTTCGTCGACGAGCTCACCGCGCGCGGTATTGATCAACACCGCGGTCGGTTTCATCAGCTTCAGGCGAGTCGCATCGATGAGATGATGCGTCTGGTCCGTCAGCGCGACGTGCAGCGTGACGACGTCCGCGGTGCGCAGCAGCTGGTCGAGCGGCAACAGGCGGACGTGCAGCTCGCTCGCGCGCTCGGGGAGCAGGTACGGATCGTGACCCACCACGTGCATGCCGAAAGCGCGCGCCAGCTGGGCGACGTGCCCGCCGATCCGGCCCAGCCCCACGACGCCCATCGTCTTGCCACGGAGCTCGGTGCCCTCGAAGCGCTTGCGATCCCACTCTCCGCGCCGCATCGCCGCCGCCGCGTCGGAAATGCGGCGGACGAGCGCCAGCAGCAGTCCCAACGCATGCTCGCCCGCGCTGACCGTGTTGGCGCCCGGTGTATTCATGACCGCAATGCCGCGCCGCGTGGCGGCGTGCACGTCGATGGTGTCCACGCCCGTGCCGGCGCGCGCGACGACGCGCAGATGGGGCGCGCGCGCCATCAAACTGGCGGTAACCCGCGTTTCGCTGCGGACGATGAGGGCATGCGCAGCGGCGATGGCCTTATCCAGCTCGGCCGGGTTCCCCGCGACGTCGACGACCTCGATGTCGGGGGTCTTGGAGAGGAGCTCGAGGCCGCCAGCCGCGACGCGGTCGGCCACGACCACGCGCCACGTCATTCCAGCGCCTGGCCGATCAGCGGCAGCAGCTCATCCAACGCCGCGACCGTGTGATCTCCCATGTGCCCGATGCGGATGGTCGAATCCTTGAGCGCGCCGTACCCGGCGCCGATCGTCCAGCCCTGTTGCTTCAGCGCGCCGACCACATCCTTGGAGTGCCTCCCCTCGGGGAGGCGCAGGCACGACACCGTCCAGCTGTGCCGGCCTTCGCGCGGCAGGAACGTCACGCCGTGCTCGGCCGCCCACGCTTCGACGCGCCGGCGCATGCCGTCATGCCGTTTCCAACGCGCCTCGATCCCGCCTTCGCGCTCGATGCGCGCGAGCTGCACTTCGAGCGCGTACAGCAGCGAGACGGCCGGCGTGTTGGTCGGCTGAAACTTCGTCGTCGCGTTGAGGAAGCCGATGACATCGAAATAGGCGCCGCGATCCTCCAGTGTCCTGGCGCGATTGACGAGCCGGTCCGACGCGACGCCGAGCGCCAGCCCGGGCGGCAGCGCGAGCGCTTTCTGCGAGCCCGTGAAGACGAAATCGAGCTTCCAGGCGTCCGTTTCCACCGGCGAGCCGCACATCGAGGTCACCGCGTCGACGAGCAGGAGGACGTCATCGAATTCCTTGACGACCTGAGCGTAGCCGGCGACGTCTTGCAGGACGCCCGTCGACGTCTCGGAGTGCACGCAGGTCACGGCGTCGACCGGCGTGCGTTTCAGCGCATCACGCAGCATGTCCGGCTCGATCGCGGAGCCGAGGGGCACGTCGAGCCGGATGCACTCCTTGCCGCACGCGCCGACGATTCCCGCGAACCGCTCGCTGAAGGCGCCGTTGACCAGCGACAGCGCCCGGCGGCGGACGCCGTTGCGGACGGCCATTTCCATGAACCCCGTCGCCGACGTGGTGCCGACGAACACGGGTCGCGTGGTGCGACACAGCACGCCGAGCTTCGGCGCGATGCCCTGGAGCAGCTTTTCCATTGTCGAGGAGCGATGCCCGATCATCGGCCGGATCATCGCCTCGAGGACCTCGGGATGGACGTCGGTGGGTCCTGGAAGGAAGAACTTGCCGAATGTCGGGACTCGGGCCGCGGGTGTCGGAACGGATGCGGTCGATGTCACGCGCTGGCCCGCTCGAGCTCTTCGACCAGTCCACCCATGACGACTTCGCTCGTCTTCACAAGCCGGACCCCTTCCTCGCCCCATTCCTTCAGCAAATGCTCGGCGACGTCGCGGTCGATCGGCTTCATCGCGTCCACGACGGCGAAGAGCCGGACCTGAGGCCGGTGCTGGAGCAAACCTTCGATGGCGTACTTGTCGCAGACGTCGAGCGCGACGCCGTACAGCACGATATCGTGCGGGTTGAGGACGTCGAGGACGGCAAGCACGTTGGGATTGGAGAAGACATCGAACCGGTGCTTGTGAAAGAGGATGTCCCCACGATGCTTACCGACCTTCGTGGCAAGCGCCGCGCCGTCCTGCGGCGCCGGCTCGATCACGAGTGGATCCCGCAGGGTGGTCTCGGGGATCTTCCGCTGGCCCGGCGTCCCGCGCAGGCAATGAGGCGGGAAGGTGCTCTTCCAATCGGGATTCGCGGAGATCTCCGCGTGCTCGGGCACGTGATCGTCGGCGCTAGCCACGATGCGGATACCATGGCCGTGCGCGTAGTCGGTGAGCTTCTTGAGATTGGGAATGAGCTGCTCGGCGTCGGGCACGTAGAGCTTGCCGTCTGCCTTCATGAAGTCATACTGCGTGTCCACGTCCCAGAAAATGACGCGAGGGGATGCTTCGGCCATCCAGTGCACTCCTCAGGAAGGGGCGGCAACCGGGGAATCTCTCCGGTGACCGCGGGGGGTGTCAACCGAGGTCGGATTTACAGCGTGAGCGCTACGGCCACTTCGTCGCAGGCGTGCTGGCGCGGGCAGCGCGCGCAGTCGGCCCAGACTTTGAGCGGGAACTGCTCCTTTTCGACCACCCGAAAGCCAAGTCGCATGAAGAACAGGGGTTTGCGCGTTAAGCCGAAAACCTCATTCAACCCGAGCGCGCGCGCGTCCACGAGGAGCGCTTCCACGAGCGCCTTGCCGACGCCGCGCCCCTGCTGGTCGTCCCGGACAGCGAGTCCCGCGATTTCCGCCAGGGCGGTGCTATAGACTTTCAGGCTCCCCGTGCCGACGAGACTGCCATCGGGCGTCTCGGCGACGACGTACTCCTTGATGTGCCGGCACAGGTCGTAGTTCGAGCGCGGCAAGAGATCTCCGCTGGCGACGAACGGCGCCATCAGCACTTCCATCGCCGCCACATCAGCGAGCGCGGCGGGGCGAAGCTTCGTCGCGGTTCCGACGGACAGGCTGGTCAAGCAAGCACCTCTTCGAGAATCGTGGCGCCCCGCTCCAGCTCCTCACGCGTGATCGTGAGCGGCGGGACGATGCGAATGACGTTGGGGCCGGCCGTCAGCACGAGCAGATGACGCTCCCGGGCCGCCGCGACGAACGGCGCAGCGGCTTCGGTGAGCTCGAGGCCCCACATCAGCCCGCGGCCTCTCGCTTCCTTCACACGCGTGCTGCGCGTGGCAAGCGCGCGCAGCCACGCGCCCAACCACTCGCCCTTGACGCGAATCGCGGCAAGGAATTCCGGCTCGGCGATCGTCCGCAAGACCTCCAGCGCCACCGTGGCGACGAATGGCCCGCCGCCGAACGTGGTCGCGTGGTCGCCGGGCGCGAGTGCCGCGGCGATCGCGTCATCGACGAGGATCGCCCCCATCGGCAGCCCGCCGCCGAGCGGCTTCGCCAGCGTGTACATATCGGGGACGACGCCCGAAGGCTCGGCGGCAAACAGCGTCCCGGTGCGGCCGAGGCCGCACTGCACTTCGTCGAAGATCAATGCGGTGCCCGTTTCACTGCACCGATTCCGTAAAAAGACCAGAAACTCATCCGCTACCGGGCGCACGCCTCCTTCGCCCTGCACCGGTTCGATGATGACGGCCGCCGTGCGCTCTGGCGTGATCGCCCGCTGCGCCGCCTCGACGTCGCCGAGCGGAATGATGTGCACGTCCGCGAGCAGCGGCTCGAAGGGGCGGCGGTAGTCGGGCCGATCGGTGGCGGCGAGCGAGGCGAAGAGCCGGCCATGGAATGAACCGGTGAACGCGACGATGTCGGTCTTCTTCGACCATTTGCGCGCGAACTTGAATGCGCCCTCGTTCGCTTCGGCGCCCGAATTGCAGAAGAACGCCTGACCTGCGAACGATTTCGTCAGCTCGGCGGCGAGCCGCTCGCCCGGCTCCGTGCGATAGAGATTGGAGACGTGAATCACTCCCGAGTCTAACGCGCGCAGCACGGCGTCCCGAATCACAGGGCTGTTGTAGCCGAGGGCGTTGACCGCGATGCCCGCGACGAAATCGAGATAGCGCGTGCCGTCCTCGGCGATCAGCTCCGAGCCTTCGCCCGCAACGAACAATGGGCCAACGCGCGCGTAGACGCCGAGGAGTGCCGTGGCGTCTGACGAGGTGAGCGGCAGGGTCACGCGGGTTGGACGGCGGAAGCGAGCGGGGGGGGGACCGCGAGCAGGCGGGTGCCGGCGGTGGTATGCTCGAACATATCGAGATCGCCAATCCGTACGGCCCGAACACCCGCCCGCAAAGCTTGCGCGGCGGCGCGCAATTTGGCGGCCATGCCGCCCGTCGCGACGCCGCCTTCAATCATTGTCTCGATTTCGGCAGCCGCAAGAGTGGGTTGCATGACCCCGTCGATCGTCACGCCCGGGACGTCAGAGACGAAGAGGAGCTCCTGCGCTTCGAGCGCCGCCGCAATCGCCGCGGCGGCCTGGTCGGCATTGACGTTGAGCGGGCGGACCGGCGCAGCGAGAGACGGCGCAACGGGCGCCACCACCGGCGTCAGTCCCGCCAGGAGTAGGCTCTGCAATAGTGACGCCCGCACAGTCACGATTTCGCCCACCTCGCCCAGTGCCGTTCCCTTCTGAAGCGGCTGCGCCGCCAGCAGGCCACCGTCCACGCCGGAGAGTCCAATCGCGTCGAGGCCGGCGGCTCGGAGCGCGGTTACCAGGAGGCGATTCATCGGTCCCCCCAAAACCATCTCGACGAGCTGTGCGATCTCAGGCGTGGTCACCCGCAGACCGTCGCGCTGCTCGACGGGCAGGCCGAGCCGCCGCGACCATGCGCTGACCGCCTGCCCGCCGCCATGGACGACGACCGAAGGACCGAGCTTAACTAGTGCGCGGGCACAAGCCGACACCCATTCGGGCCGATCGAGCTCGTTGCCGCCGATCTTGACGACGCGCACCGTCAACACGCGAGTCCCGCCGTTTCCGGCAAGCCGAGCATCACGTTCATGTTCTGGATCGCCTGCCCCGCCGCGCCCTTCACGAGGTTGTCGATCGCGGCGATGACGGTGAGGCGAGGCCGGCGGACGTCGACTACCTCCGCGACGCCAATCGCGACGCGGTTGCGATAGACGACGTCCTTGAGGGACGGCAGTGCGCCGTGCATCACCTGGACGCACGGTTCGGCGTCGTAGGTTGCGCTGTAGAGGCCTTCCGCGGTGGCTTGATCGAGCACGCGGGTCAGCGGCACGTGAATCGTCTCGAGGATGCCGCGCTTCACCGGCAAGAGATGGGGCGTGAACACGAGGTCGCCCGTGAACCCGCCCTCGCGCGCCAGCGACTGCTTCAGCTCGGCAAGATGGCGGTGCGTGTTGCCGATCGCGTAGGCGCGATAGTCTTCGGCAACTTCCCCGAACAGCAATTCGCGTTTGGGATTGCGGCCGGCGCCGGTGACCCCAGACGCCGCGTCGATGATGACCTCACGCGACGGATCGATCAGCCCGAGCTGCGCGAGTGGGATCAGCGCGAGCAGCGCAGCCGTTGGATAGCATCCCGGATTGGCAACGAGCTCCGCATCGGCAAGGCGTGGGCGCGTGAACTCGGTCAGCCCATAGACGGCGTCGGGCGACAGCCGGAAGTCCGCCGAGAGATCGACGGCCCGCTTGCCGCCGGCGCGCGCCTCATTGACGTACCGGGCGGATACGCCGTGCGGCAACGCCGACAGAATGATCTCGGCCTGCTGCCAGGGCGCGTCGTCGGCTCGGATCAGCTCGTGCCCGTCGACCCACTCACCCGCCGCCGACTCCGCGGTCGCAAATGCGACCGTCGCGCCGGGGTGGCCGTTCAGCAGGCGCAGCAGCTCCTGACCGACATAGCCGGACGCGCCCAGCACGCCGACCGGGATGGATGCATGATTATTCATGTGAGCGGAAAATTATGCAGACAGCGAGGGCAACGCAAGGCTTTATGTGACGCGCTCCAACCTCGGATTGGGCCGATACGATCGCCCCACCTTGGCGCACGGCTTCCCCTCGAGCATCACGACATCGGCCGTGAAATCGAAGCGACCCTGGAAGAGGCTCGAGCCCACGCCGTACGCGTCGACCGGCACGCCCTGTTCCTCGAACAGCCGGATTTTGTCCACCGTGAAGCCGCCCGAGACGACGATCCTCGCGTGCGTAAAGCCCTCAGCGTCCAATGCGAGCCGGACGTTCCGAACGAGCTGCGGATTCACGCCCGTCGGCCTGAACGTTCCCATCTGCGGAATGACCGATTTATCGACGAGGGTTTCGGAGGTGTCGAGCCGGACGCCGTACAGCCGGTCGCCCAAAGCGCGCGCAACGGCCAGAGAGGTCCCGACGCAGTCGTTATCAAAATCCACGAGCGTGATCAGGCGAATCGCAGGGTCGCTCTGCTCAGCGAACTTCCGAGACGCGAGGACGGTGTCGCCGTGATACGCGGCGATCAGCGCGTGTGGCACCGTGCCGATGCCCTCGGAGCCCCACCACGACGCCTGGGCATCCGTCGACACGCCGATCGCGCCGGCGATGTGGGCGGCGTAACCGTCGCCCGTCTGCACCAGCCAGTGATCGTGGCGGGCCGGGAAAAACATCACTTCCTTCGGCTTCGCCGCTTCGACGACCTGCCGCGTGTTGGTGCCGACGCGCGTGCGTCGCGCCAGCACGCCGAGGTAGAGGGTCTCGAGCACCGCGAAGGCGTCGTACGGCCCCTCGATGAGCAGGACCGTCTCCCACGGCTGGATTTCATCTCCATCATAGAGCGCGTGAACGACCAGCTCATCCCAGCGCTCGGCGCAGAGCTTCAGAATCGCGATCGCTTCGTCGATGCCGCCCAGGTAGGCGTGCGCCTTGCCGAACACCTGCATCGTCACCCGCGGGCGGTGCTTGTCCTTGCGTAAGAGATCGCGCGCGCGCACGAAGTATTTGTCGGAGTAATAACCCTCCCGCATTTTGTCGACGGGAAGGTGGAAGATCGACGGATCGAGGCGCTTGCGGCGCGGAGTCATTCAGCGCCAGCCCGGCCAGGAAAACGTCGCGACCAGCGTGTCGCCCGTCGGCAACGCGAGCTGTCGCCCGACGTTATTGAGCCGTCCGCAGATTGTGCCGAGCGGGTCGGTCCCATCCGGCCGGGCGACGCGGAGGCAGACCACGTCCGCGTCGAGCGCGAGCGCGCGCTCGCGTGCGGAGCGTGCCGGATCCGGTCGCGTGAGACTCACCACCAGCGTGGTCGCGCGCCCCCGCAGCACGAGCTGCACGAGGCGCGGCCGCTCCTCGGGCACCAGATCCATCGGCCGGGGCGCGCTGACGGTGTCCCCGCGCACCAGGTTGAGAATGACGCGCGCACGCCTGGGTCGGACGACCGCTTCGAGCCGGAAGTCGCGCGTGGAATCGACGAGATCGAAGGCTTCCGCGGGACGGGCCTCGCCACCGGCGAACGCGCGCTCGAGAATCAATTCCACGAGCAGCGCCTTCGCTGTCCCACCTTGTCCCCGCTTACCGGTGCCAAACGGGTAAATCCGCGCCGTGTCGCTCCACGCCAATCGGACGAGACGCCGGTAGGTGTCTTCCTCCCATAGCGGCAATCCTCGCCGCGAGTGTCCCACCTGGCGGCGGGCGAAGAAGTCGCCGGCGAGCGTCACGGTATCGCCGAGCGGCGTCACCTGAAAGAGCGCCTCGACTTCGGTGGTGTCGGTCCGGAGTGTGAGTCGCATGTCGCTATCCAGCGGACCGCTCACGGCGCCGCTCGCAACGATGCGGGGCGTGACCGAGGCAGGCTCGATGACGCGGATACGATACGTGAGCCGGGTGCCCGGCCCTTGGAGAGCGGCCAGCGCGACGAGGACGCTAGTGAACGACGATAGTCCCACGCGATTCCTCAAGCGTGACACCGCTGCCCGGCCCACCCCACTGGCGGTGGGCGACCCACCCTCCGACGACACCGGCGCCCAGCGCGATCACGACCCAGAGGGTGAGCGTGCCGGCGCGAATCGAGGGCCGGGGCACCACGAACGCATGCGGATTGCCGGCCGACCGCGCCAGCGCGACGCGCACCTCGAGCTGGCTCGCGCGGGTGCCGGCGCAGCGCCCGCACGTCGCCAAATGTTTGGCGAGCGCCGCGCGCTCGACCAACGAGAGTTCGCCATCCAGCTCCGCATCGATCTGTGCGAGCCATTGCTCGTGCGTGACATCCGCTCCCGCCATCAGACCTCCTCTTTCACCCGGTACCGGAGGGCGCGGCGCTGCATCCAGCGCACGGCAAAGGCGTCCACCAGTGATCGCCACACCCGATTCCACATACCGTACTTGGTCACACCATGCTTCCGCGGCCGATGGCCGACCGGCACCTCGGTCACGGTACCACCCTGCATTTTGATCAACGTCGGCAGAAAACGATGCATTCCGGTGAACAGCGGCAAGGCGTTCACCGCGTCGATGCGAAAGGCTTTGAGCGAGCACCCCGTATCCCGAATCACCTCGCCGTTCAATCGGTTCCGCACGCCATTGGCGATCCGGCTTTGCAAGCGCTTCCAGGGCGTGTCACGCCGAGTGGCGCGATAGCCGGCAACGGCGGTAGCTCCGGTGCGCTGCAAGGTATCCACGAGCGCGGGAATATCGGCGGGGTCGTTTTGCAGGTCGGCATCCAACGTCACGACGATCGGCGCGCGCGCCGCCCGAAAACCGGCCGCGAACGCCGCGGTCTGGCCGGCATTGCGCTCTAAGGCGAGGACGCGTAGCTGGGGATACTGTTGTCGCAAGGCCTTGAGCGCCGCGACCGACCCATCGCTCGAGCCGTCGTCCACCACGATGACCTCGTAACTCCGGCCGGCGAGGGCGGCTGCGATCTCGGCGAGCAGCGGTGCGAGGCTTTCCCGCTCGTTGTACGCGGGCACCACGAGCGAAAGTTCCACGGGGTGAAAACGATAGCAAGTTGACAGTCGCTACACGAGTGGGTAAAACCGTGCATGCCTCAATTCTGGTCGCGTCGCGATTTCCTGCGCTCTGCCGCCGCGGGCGTGGCCGCGCGCCCGGTGCTGGGGGGGGGCATTGGGGGCATTCCCCATCCGATGCGGCCGCCGCGCCCGTTGCCCCCTCAATCGCGCTGGGCCGCAAAGCCGGTCACCATCGCCAGCGCCAATGGCTTGCGCGCCGTGCAAAAAGCGTTCGACATGCTCATGCAGGGTGCCGACACGCTCGACGCGGTGGTCGAGGGCGTGAAGATCCAGGAGCTCGACCCCAACGACGACTCGGTCGGCTACGGCGGGCTGCCGAATGCCGAAGGCGTGGTACAGCTCGACGCGTCGTGCATGCACGGACCCACCAAACGCGCCGGCGCGGTGGGCGCGCTCGAGAACATCAAGACGCCGTCGGAAGTCGCCAAGCTCATTCTCAAGTACACGACTCACATCTTCCTCGTCGGCGAAGGCGCCAAGCGGTTCGCGCTGTCGTTCGGATTCAAGGAAGAGGACCTGCTGACCGAGCACTCGCGCGAGGCCTGGCTGCGCTGGCGCGCGAACTTGAATCCCAACGACAACTATCTGGACGTTCCTGACTCCGATCACCTCGTCGTGACGAAAACCGGAACCATCAACTGCGACGCCGTCACGCCACAAGGCGATCTTTCGTCGGTCACGACCACGAGTGGACTTTCCTGGAAGATTCCGGGCCGGGTGGGTGATTCACCCATCATCGGCGCGGGGCAGTATTGCGATAACGATGTCGGCGCCGCGGGATCGACCGGACTCGGTGAGGCAAACATCAAGGTGTGCGGTGGATTTCTGACCGTCGAGCATCTGCGGCGCGGCATGAAGCCGACCGACGCATGTCTCGAGACGCTCAAGCGCGTCGTCGCCGAAACGGAAGCCCGCCTGCTCGACGCGCAGGGCAAACCAAAGTTCGACCTGGTGTTCTACGCCGTCACCAAGCGCGGGGAATTCGGCGCCGCGTCGCTCTATCCCAACCATTTCGCGGTGCACGACGGCATGGAAGCCAAAATCCGCGACACGGCGTACCTATTCACACGCGCCCCCGCCTGACCGTCCTCCTCGTCGCGTTGGCGTCTCCACTCGCGGCGCAGACCGAGGCAAATCCGAAGCACGAATGGGTCGATCACCTCTACCCTTACGTCTCCTACAGCTCGATCGACGGGTTTTGGGCGGCCGGCCACTATGATTGGTCGAGCCCGATGGGCTTCGCCGAGCGGCCGGAGCCGAATTTCGGACGCGTCGCGCTCGATGCCGGCGCGAGCACCCAGGGCAGCTATCTGATCATCGCCGACGCGCAGGCGCCCGCCTACTGGGATGGCTGGCGGCTCGGTCTGACCCTGAGTCTCGCGCGCGCGAATCGCCTCGGCTATTACGGGCAGGGCAACAGTACGACCTACAACCGCGACAGTACCGTCGGTCACTCGTATTTCTATCGGGTCAGCCGCAAAACCGCCGGTGCTCGGTTCACGGTGCAGCGCAGGGTGGTGGGGCGGCTGCGCGTGCTGCTGGGCGGCACGCTCGAGCGCACCGCGTTCCGCGTCCTCCCCGGCGAGACCCTATATGAACGTGACAGCGTGGGCCCGTTCAACGATGCGGTGGCGCGGGCCGGCGTCGTGTTCGATTCACGCGATCTCGAAGCGGACCCGCACCGTGGTCTCTTCGCGGAAGCACTCGTCGGCCGAGGTCGGGGCTACACGCGGACCAGCGCCACGATCCGGGCGTATGTCCATCCGCTGGAACGCCTGATCCTTGCGGCACGCGTCGCGGGTGAAAAGATGACCGGCACACCGCCGCTCGGGGCACAGCAGAGGATGGAGACGAGCGACGGTCCGATCGTAGCGCTCGGCGGCTATCGCTCGCTGCGCGGCTATTACGACGCGCGGTTCGTGGGGCCGGGGAAGCTGGTCGGCGGCGTCGAGGCCCGGTACGGGTTGCTGTGGGCGCCACGCCTGCTCGAGGTCAAGCTGCTCGCGTTTTACGACGCGGGACGCGTGTTCGGGCCCGGAGAAACCGTGCGACTCACGAGCGAGGGCTTGCACAAGGCCTGGGGCGGGGGCGTCGGGGCGGCGCTGATGCGAAATACATTAGTGACGTTTTTCTTTGGAAAGGGCACGGAAGGGACACTGGTCACCTTCGCGACGACGTGGAGTTTCTAGGCCGTCACTTCGCGGATCTCGACGCCCCGCTTTCTCAACTCATCGACATATGCCTGAAACGGGACCGCCTCGTCCGGCGTGTAGACGCCAGTCGACCCGATGCGGCCATCGACCTGCATCAGACCGGTGATCGCGAGTGAAAACCCGGTCGTCCGCATCATCGCCCTGATTCCGGTCGCCTCGTCATAATAGTCGAGCAGTTGCCAGGCGACGCGCCGACCGCTGCGTCCTTGCACTTCCACCCTCAGCGCGACGAGATCGCGGCCATTGGGCTTGCTCAGCTGCGGCGATACAGTCGCGATGAACGCATCGCGCGGCACGATCTTCGTGCCCTTGACGGTCACCGGATCGAGCGACAGTAGTCCGAGCTCGCGAATCGCGCGCATGATCGCGACGTGCCCCGGATAGCGCAGCGTCTTGTACTCCATGGTCCGCACCCGACCGCGATAGGCCCAGGGCATCATCGAAATACCGCCAGCGGTGTGGAATGCCTCGAGTGTCCCCACCGGGCTGGGGAATTCGACCGCCTCGACCTCCGACAGTGCATCGACGCGCTCCGGCCGGCCTTCGCGCAGCACCCACGACGGCGTCGTGTAGTAGTCGAGCGCGCCCTCGAGCGAATAGACGATCTGATAATTGAGCGGCGGTTCAGGTTTCTGGGGCAGGCCCCCCACGAAGATCTTCACGCTCTCGGCCTCGCCGACGCGGCGGATGCCTTCGGCGGCGATGATGTTGATCATGCCGGGGGCGAGACCGCAGTCGGGGATCACCGAGACGTGCTTCCGCTGTGCGGCGGCATGCAGCGTCTTCTGCTTTTGGACGATTGCGGTGTTGCCGCCCAGGTCGGCGCAGTGCAGTCCCATGGCGACAGCGGCCTTGGCGACCGGATAGTTGAAGTAGTAGGGCAACGCATTCATGACGGCGTCATGCCCGCCCATCAACTTGCGGAGCCGCGGAGCGCGTTTTGCATCGAGGCGCGCAGTGACCAGCCGCTTGTCCCGTTTCTTCTTAAGGAAGGCGGGCACACGGCGCGGCTGCAGATCGGCCAGAGTGACGCGCTCGACTTCCGGGTGCCGCAGCAAGTCAAACGCGCAGGCAGAACCCTGCAGCCCAGCGCCCAGCACGAGCATGCGCACCCTAGTCCACGCCTCCGATGATGGTTTGGGGATGAAGCGGCGGAAAGCTAGTAGATTCGGCCACCGTGTTGCACCCCTCACAGCCTTCGCCGCAGACCGGCGCCGCGGAGCTCACGCGCCAGCGCCTCATTCGCGCGGCGCTGGAGCTGTTTACGACCCGCGGCTACCACGACACCACGACGGCGCAGATCGCCAAGAAGGCCGGGATCGCGGAGGGCACGATCTACCGGCATTTCGCGAGCAAGCAGCAGCTGGTGAACGACCTCTACCGCGCGGCGCAGCGGTGGGCGACCAAGGTCGCGCAGGAGGCTGCGCGCAATCCCGACGCGCGAGCGGCGCGCGCGCAGCTGACGGCCGTCGCGCATGGATTGCTCGAGGGCGCGGAGCACGATACGGCCGTCGTCAAGCTCGGATTGTTAGAGCCGCTCGATGCCGTGCTCGATGACGAGAGTCACAAGACGCAGCGCGAATTTCGTGTAGCGCTGGAGCGCATCGTTGCTGAAGGCAAAGCTCAGAACTCCGTGCGAACTGGTGCGGTCGAGATCTGGGCTGGTGTTTGGCTGGCGACGATCAGACACGCGTTGGAAAGAGTCGTTGCAGGTGAGTGGAAATCGGGAGACACCGGAGTTCGACTCATTATTGACGCTGCATGGAGAGCGATTAGCGCATAGACGCGCTCTCTAGGCGCGACGGAGTTCGAATAATGCGATCTCCGGGGGGACAAACACCCGCAGCGGTACGCCCACCACACCAATTCCCCGACTCACATAGAGCTGACTCGCTCCCTGCGTGAAGTGCCCCATCACGTACTTCGTGATCAGCCGGCCCGGTGACCAGCCGACGACGGGCAAGTAGAACTGGCCGCCGTGGATGTGGCCGGCGAGGGTGAGGGGAATGCTGCGTGGCGCGGCGCCGTCGAAGGCGCCGGGGCGGTGGGCGAGCAGGATGCGGAACGCGGCTTTCGCGGGCGGCGTGAGCCGCAACGCAGGTTCGAGGTCGGAGTCCTGGGGATCATCGGCGCGCCAGTTGCGCGGGTCGTCGATCCCGATGAGCGCGAGCGCGGCGCCGCCATACTCGATCACGTGGGCGCCGTTCTTCACGAACACCTGCCCCGCATCACGCACCCCGCGAATGACGGCGTCCTCGCCCGTGTATCGATCGTGGTTGCCGAGCACGGTGACGACGCCAAACGGCGCATGCAGATCGCGAAACGCGCGCACGTAATCGGGGATGTAGGACTGCGAGATGTCGATCATGTCGCCCGTCTGCACGATGAGATCGGCACCCAGCGCGTTCGTCTGCGCGACGATGGCGCGCATTTTCTCTTCGGACATGTGAATGCCGGCATGCACGTCGGAGAGATGCGCGATGCGGAGCCCGTCGAGTCCCGTCGGCAAGTCCGGAAACAACAGGGTGCGGCGGGTGAGAGCGGGAAGACTTTCGGCGCTCCAAATGCCGTAGCCGGACACCCCTAATCCCGCAGCCGCATACGCATAGGTGGCACGGGCAAGGAACTGACGACGCGACACTCGTCCGTCGTCCGTCGTGCGTCGTACGTCGGGGTTTCCAGTCAACCGCTCACGCACGACGTCCGATGCACGACGCAGGCCTTTTGCAAGGATATACAGGGCTACTAGACCACAGAAAATCCAGCCAAGCAGCTGCCACGCGATCCACGGCGCGATATACGGCACGCGACTGATTGCCCACAGGCTGCCGGAGAACATCCGCACGACAACGATGCCCCAGGGAACGTTGAAGATGATGAAGACGAGGGTGAGCCACCGCCGCGCGGACAGCGGCAGGCGCTCGCGCAAATAGAGGTAGAGCAGCAGTTGAGGCGACGCAAATAGCAGCAGATAGATTAGGGCCATGTCATTTCGTCCGCTGGCGTTTTTCGGCGTGTTCCCCGCGCTCCCCGCGCTCCCCGTGCTCCTCTCGGCCCAGCAACCGGCCGGTGTCGATCGACAACTCGTGGCCGCGCGGCTGTGGGTGGAAGCACGCTACAACTATGCCTACTGGGACGGCGTCCGCGCGAATTGGGACTCGGCCTTCGCTGCGACGGTCACCTTTGCCGGGGAACGCCCCCCCCGCCCGCCGCGCCCCCCCCCCGTGCCGCTCGATCTGCCGTTCTTTCACCGGCTGCGGCGCTGGGGCGCGCTGCTGAACGACGGGCAGTTTGAAATCCTGGCGCCTGCCGCAATCGCCAACCGCATCGCGCGACCACCGCTCGAGCTCCGGAGCGTCGAGCGCCGGCCGTTCATCATGGACTACGTCGTCAACGACGAGATGCGCGTGGCGCGGCCCGAGCGATTGGCGGAGATCCTGGCGGTCCAGGGCATCCCAGTCGCACAATGGATTCGCGACTCGGTCCTACCGGAGATCGCCGCTGCCAACGAAGCGAGCCGGTGGGAACGCGCGGTCACGCACATGCTCGATGGCGAACGCGGAACGGCGCTGCATCTGGTGCTCCGCCTCCCCGGCGGTGCCGAGCGTGGGGTGAGCGTCACGCGCAGCGTGCCACTGATCACTCGGGCAGCGAGCGACCCCCCCCAATCCGCGCACCCCGCGCTCGAAGTCGATACCCTGCCCGACGGCGCCATCTGGATGCGTGTCTATTCTCTCGCCGATCCCGATTTCCTGAGCCGGTTCGATCGTGCCCTGGGCGACGCGCCCCGCGAAGGACCACGCCATCGCGGCCTGATCCTGGATCTGCGGGAGACCGACGGGACCAACGCGGCGCGCGATCGAAGCGCGGCGCTGCTGTCTCGCATCATTGATCGGCCGTTCCTGACGGCTCGGTACCGCACGCCGCGCTACAGCCTCGATTCCCTCGACTGGATCAGCACACCGCCCGACACGATCTGGCCACCGCCGCTCCGTGAGCGGATTGCGTACAGCGGTCCCGTCGTGGTGCTCTCCTCGCTGCGCACGGCGGGCGCCGCGGAAGATTTCATCGTGGCATATCGGGCGGGCGGCCGCGGCCCGCTCGTCGGTGAGCCGACGGCGGGGAGCACAGGCCAAACCGCTGTTCTGCCGCTCGCTGCGGGGTGGAAGATGCGCCTGACCGTCTCGCGGGCGGCGTTCCCCGACGGCAAGGAATTCGCGGCAACGGGGATTGCGCCCGACATCCCGGTAGACGTGCGTGTCGAGGACGTGCTCGCCGGATGTGACGCGGCGCTGGAGCGTGCGCGCGCTTATCTCACCGCAACGGCCCGGCGCTAGCTCTTCAGCTGCGCGCGGAAGAACCTGATCACCGCGCGCCAGGCGCTGTCAGCGACCTCCGGCTTTTCGCGCGTGCGGAAGAATCCGTGTCCGACCCCTGGATACACCGTGTACGGATAGTCCTTGCCGGCTGCCCGCATGGCCGCGGCGGCGTCCGCAAGTCCCGCGTCGATCCGGGCGTCGTTCTCGGCATACACGCCGAGACCCTTCGCGCGAATCTTCGGCATATCGGCGGTGTTAGGCGCCGGACCATAGCAGACGACGAAGGCCTTCAATTCGGGCACATTCGTCGCATACCGGAAGCTCTGCCCGCCGCCCCAGCAGAAGCCGATGACCCCAACGTCGCTCGCGCGGGCGGCCTTCACGGTTTTCAGATAGGCGCGCGTCGCATCGAGATCGCCCGTCACCGTGTCCGCGTTCAGCGTCGCGATCAGCTTGCGCGCGGAATCGGGCGAGCTGGGCGTGCCGCCGCGACGCGACAACAGATCCGGCGCGATCGCGACGAAGCCGTCCTTCGCGAGCTGCTCGGTCGTCTGTCGGATGAAGTCCGACATGCCGAAGATCTCGTGAATGACGATGACTGCCGGCGCGGGCTGCGGGCGCTCGGGATAGGCGATGTACGCCGTGACGGTGTCTTTGCCGCTGAGGTACTTAACGTACTCGGCGTGAATGTCGGATCGATAATGGGCCGCCGCCATCAATAGCGCCGCACCGCAAACGATACCGCCTCCTACCGCCCCATACCGCCGCTTACCGCCCATAAGTGATCCTCCAGATTTTCCCACCCATGTCGTCACTCACCAGCAAGGATCCATCCGGCAACACCAAGAGACCAACCGGGCGGCCCCAGCGCGAGCCGTCCGGACGCTGCCACCCCACGATGAAGTCTTCCACCCCCACGGCGCGCCGGCCGCCACTGTCGACCTCGACCCGCACGACTTTGGCGCCCGTCGGGACGCTGCGGTTCCAAGAACCGTGCAGCGTGACGAACGCATCGCCACGGTATTCGCGCGGAAACTGCGTGCCTGTGTAGAACGCCAAGCCGAGCGGCGCGGAATGCGCCTGGATGGTAATGGTCGGCGGCTCGACATGCGAGCAATCCGCCGATCCGTATTCCGGATTGGGTTTACCGGGGAGATAACACTCGGGCCATCCGTAGTCTCGACCGTCTTTGATGATGTTGACGTGCTCGGGCGGGAGGTCATCGCCCAAATTGTCGCGATCGTTGTTGCCACCCCACAGCTCGCCCGTCGTCGGATTGAACGCCATGCCGACGGTGTTGCGCAAACCCCGGGCGAAGATCCGACCGCCCGAGCCGTCGGGATTGAGCAGCGTCACCGCGGCGCGCATCGAGTCGCGCTCGTCGCAGAGATTACAGGACGACCCGACCGCCAGGTACAGCTTGCCGTCGGGTCCAAACAGAATCGTGCGCGTGGAGTGCCCGCCGCTCGGCACGTTGGGCACGATCGTGACCGGTGCGGCGCCGCCCGGATCGAAGCGCTTCACGTCGCGCTCCTCCGCGACATACATCGTATCGCCGCGGAACGCGATGCCGAACGGCCCCCTGAGGCCGCTCGCCACGATTACGGAGTTGTCGGCGACGCCGTCATGGTTGGAATCGGGCAGTTTGACGATCACGCCGGAGCCCGGCTGCGACGCGTACACCGTGTTCCCTGGACCGAGGGCCAGGAAGCGGACGCCCAGCAGATTCTGCGCGAACACCGACACGTGGAAGCCCGCCGGTACACGGAGGTCGTCATCAGTCCCTTGGCCCGCCGCTGGTGCAGGGCCGCGGCACGCGACGGCGATGATAGTGACTGACAGCACACACAGGCGCATTGGCTACCTCCGACCGATGGCGGTGACTCGTAGCAGCAATTTACCGTCCGGGTCCACGCGGACCTCGGTCGGGGAGAAGGGCAGATCGACACGAGCAGACGTCACGCGGCTTCTCTCGCTTACTATGACATCGCGGCGCATGGTCGCGCCGTTCGCTCCCCGGAACTCGAGCGCCAGCGCGGGGAGTCGGAACAGACTCCACTCAGGTTTTTGGTGTTGGGTGATACCCAGAAGCACTTTCCTCGCTCCCGCGTCGTATTGCCAAGTCACGTCGAGCTGCGGGTAACCCGGCTGATACAGCCACTGGTGGAAGAACCAACCGAGATTCGCTTTGGCTTCCTTCTCCATTACGCGCTGGAAGTCCTCACTCGTTGCGGTCGAGTCGCGGTAAGTGTCGTAGTAAGTGCGGAGCCCGCGAAAGAATGCCGAATCCCCCATGAGTCCCCGCAGCATGTGCAGCACCCATGCGCCTTTGGGATAGCTGTTCGCGTTCAGCAGCTTGATGGGATCGGCGGTATACCCCGAGTCCACGATAGACCGGTCGGTGACGTCGGACTTGAAGTAATGCTCGGCGTTCGCGCGCAGCGCGTTGGCCAACACCGAGTCGCCGTCCAGCGCAGCACCGATTACGCCATCGAAATAGGTGGCGAAGCCTTCGGAGAGCCAGATATCGGGCCAGTCGCGTTCTGTGACAGCGTCGCCGAACCATTGGTGCGCGGTCTCGTGTCGCACGACCCCTTCGCCCATCCGCCGCTCGACGTACGGTTTCTCGGCGTAGAAGATGGCGCTCGCGTTTTCCATTCCGCCGAACCGGGTTGAGGATTCGACGTGCTTGAGATTCTCATACGGGAATGGGCCGATCAGCCGCTGCATTACCTCGACGATTTCCGTCGCGCGCCGGAACGGAACTGAGTCGGCGAACGCCGAGTCCTCGGGATAGGTCCAGACTTCGATCGGGATCGTGTCGCGGCCGTTGATCACGGGGCGGTGCTTGCTGACCGTAAACTCGCCCGCGCCGATGACCATGGTGTACGTGGGAATTGGGCGGCTCTCTGCCCACCGGCACAGGACCCGCCGTTCGCTTTCTTGTCGACTGCACGGCTCAGGTTTGCCGTTCGAAACAACGCGCCAGCCATCGGGCATCTGCACCATGAACATGACCCTGGCTTTGTCGCCCGGATGGTCGAGCGTTGGAAGCCAGTAGCGCGCGCGCTTGGGCCAATTGTCGGCGAAGGCCGCGCGTCGCCCTCGCGCCGTCGATCCGATAATGAGGCCGTCCTGGGGACTACCGTGATACTTGATCTGTATACCAGCGTTGCCGACTTCATTCCGCGACACGAAGGTGCTCAGGACGCGCCCGTCGTATCGGAAATGAAGCGAAGTCCTCGAATCGTACCCATCCGTCCGCCAGACCGAATCGACCTGCATACCAACCAAGTCCAAGCGAATCGTGTCGCTCGCTTCTGTCATCCTCACCATCACCCAGGCGAGGCCGGTGATCACGCTGCCCGTATCGGGGACGGTCACTGTGTACAAGTAGGAAAGGGCATTGACCCGCGGCTGTTGGCCGGCACCGGGCGCCGCGAGCAACAGTGCTGCGAGCAGGCTACCGCCCGTTCGCATACACGCCATCCAATGCGCTTTCCCCCTTCGGCATTTTCTCACGACTCGCCAACGCCTCAGCCGCGGCTCGCTCCACCTGCTCCGTGATCTCTCGTTCGATTTCGCCGAGAGCCTTCGCGTTAACGCCTTCTTCCTTCAAGTACTCCTCGTACAAGCCGATCGGGTCGCGCTTGCCCCACG
>WNGP01000024.1_pt1 | contig 89120 bp, 80 predicted proteins | sample 5407671 | NCBI WGS metagenome assembly WNGP01 (sample SAMN13153381, study PRJNA577476) | soil metagenome | isolation source: 40 cm soil or saprolite under Garry oak tree replicate 2 | place: USA:California | collected 2016-06-15 | reverse complement strand
GAAGGTGGCGAACAGGCCGGGGTCGTTGAACGAGACGACCCGCGACACGCCGGACGGGGTGATGGTGAGCACCTGGACGGCGTGAGCACGGTAAACGCCGTCGTTCCCGCGCAGGTAGGCAGCGAACGCGGGCTGGCCGTTGGCCGTAGCCGGGATCATGCGGAACCTTCCCGGCCGGCGCAGGACCCGCGCGGCCAGGAAACGGCCAATCGGCTCACGGCCGGCGTACCAGGTGGGCAGCGGAGGCATCTCGAACACGGCGTCGTCACGCAGCAGCCGGATCAGGCCGGCCACGTCGGCGTTCTCGAACGCCGCGGCGTACCGGCCGAGCAGCGCCTGGATGGCGGGGTCGTCCGGCTCGCTGATCTGCTCTTCGGCGGGGGCCGCCTGCGCGAGGTGCGCCCTGGCCCGCTGCAGCGCGCCGTTCACCGCGACGGTGCTGGTGCCGAGCAGCCCGGCTACCTCGGCTGACCGCCAGCCGAGCACGTCGCGCAGGATCAGCACGGCGCGCTGGCGGGCGGGCAGGTACTGCATGGCGGCGATTAGGGCCAGTCGCACGCTGGCCCGGGACACGGCGATCTCGGCGGGGTCTCCGGTCCCGGCGCTCAGCAGCGCATCCGGGATGGGCTGCAGCCACGGGACCTCGGGCTGCGCCGCGGGCAGCGGCCCGGCCGGGTCCTCGCCCGGCGCACTCAGACCGGATGGCAGCGGCCGGCGGGCGCGGGTCTCCAGCGCCCGCAGGCATGTATTGGTCGCGATCCTGTACAACCAGGTGCGCAGCGAGGAGCGCCCCTCGAACTCGCCGTAGGAGCGCCAGGCCCGCATCAGGGTTTCCTGCAGTTGGTCCTCGGCATCGTGGACCGAGCCGAGCATGCGGTAGCAGTGGGCCAGCAGTTCACCGCGGAACGGGTCGGTCAGCCGCGCGAACTCGTCGCTACCTGGCATGGCTACATCCTCCCGCGCCTTCGCTATCGCTGGCATCGCTGCTCCGTTTCCCGGCCGCGCACCCATGTCGCGGGCCCCTTACCCGTACAGATCCCGCCCGGCAGGAAAACTCACCGGCCACCGGCAGTTGAATTCGCGCCAAGGCCACCGTCAGGTTCGTCACCGCGTCCTGGAACTCGTCACCAGCGCCGGCCCCGACCCGGGCGCCTTCCTGCTCAAAAGGAAGCCGACATGCCTGTAGTTGCCGCGGCCAGCATGGTCCTGCCCGCGGACGCGATCGCTGAACTCGAGGCGATCAGCCCGGTTCGTTCGGGATAAGACCCGCACGGCCGGATCCGCTGGCTGCGGCTGGACGCGGCGCAGGAGGGCGGCGTCGCCGGTGATGGTCAGGCCGAGGTCCTGGGCCTGCGCCGGGGTCAGGTGAGCCGAGAGCAGGCCGAGGATCAGCCGCGGGGATCCGTCGAGGACCAGGTCCGGGGACGGCGCCGTGCCGAGCCGGGTGCGGACCTCGCCGCCGGAGACCTCGATGACCGCCGGCCGGCTGGCGGTGCGCAGCTCGATCGACACCGCGGGGCCGTCCGGATCGCCGTCGTGCAGGAACAGCGAGACGGGGAAGGCGAACCAGTGGCTGCGGAACTCCTCGCCCTCGTCGGGCTGGGCCATGTACCTGATCCCCCAGCCGCCGAGGGCGTCCAGCACCGGCTCGAGCTGGGCGCCGGCCTCGGTCAGGTGGAACAGCGTGGTGGCCACCGGCGGCGCGGCCTCCTCGCGGCGCACCAGGCCCGCCGACTCGAGGTCGTGCAGGCGGTCCGCGAGCAGGTTGGTGGCGATGCCGGGCAGGCCGTTCTTCAGGTCGGTGTAGCGGCACGGGCCCTGGAGGAGAAGCTCCCGGATGATCAGCAGGGTCCACCGGTCGCCCACCACGTCCAGAGCCTTGGCCACCGAGCAGTACTGGCCATAGCTGCGCATGCCACTAGAGTATCCGAGCCTTAGTTGACTTCCAAGTTTTATTGCTTGACTTTTTCAAGTCAATATCTGAGTATCTCAAGCATGCGCTCTAAGCCTATGATCCTCGTCGCCCTGCTGCTGGCCGCCTTCGCGATCAACCTGGACACCACGCTGGTGAACGTGGCGCTTCCCTCCCTGGTCCGCGAACTGCACGCCACCACCACCCAGCTGCAATGGGTAGTCGACGCCTACAACCTCGTGTTCGCCGCGCTGCTGCTGACGTTCGGCAGCCTGTCGGACCGGCTCGGCCGCAAGGGGATGCTGCTGGCCGGGCTCGTCGTGTTCGGCGCGGCCAGCCTGGCCGGCGGCTTCACCACCAGCCCCGCGGAACTGATCGCGGCGCGATCGGTGATGGGGCTGGGGGCCGCCATGACCTTCCCGGCCACGCTCTCGCTGATCTCCAACGTCTTCACCGAACGGAGGGAACGGGCCCGCGCCATCGGCCTGTGGGGCGCCATCGCCGGGGTGGCGATCGCGCTCGGGCCGATCGTGGGCGGCTGGCTGCTCGAGCACTTCAGCTGGGATGCCATCTTCATCGCCATGGGCCCGGTGGCGGCGGCCGGCGTGCTGCTGGTCGCGGTGGCCGTGCCGACGTCGAAGAACCCGGCCTCGGCCGCGATAGACGTGGCCGGCCTGGTGCTCTCGACCGCGGCCATGGCGCTGCTAGTTTTCACCATCATCGAGGCGCCGGACTACGGGTGGGGCAGCACGCGGAGCCTGGCCGGGTTCGCGGTCTCCGCGATGCTGCTGGCCGCGTTCATCGGCTGGGAGCGGCGCTCCGCCCACCCGATGCTCGACGTGCGGCTGTTCCGCAACATGCGTTTCAGCGCGGCCAGCGGCGCGGTGACCGTGGCCTTCTTCACGTTGTTCGGCTTCATCTTCCTTATGACCCAGTACTTCCAGTTCGTCCGCGGCTACGGGCCGCTGTCCACCGGCGTGCACCTGCTGCCGGTGGCGCTTTCGGTCGGCGCCGGTTCGGTGGCCGGGACGCAGCTCGCGGTCCGGGCGGGCACCAAGCTCATCGTCACCCTGGGGCTGATCGCCATGGCGGCCTTCTACGGGTGGGTCGCCGCGGTCACCACCGCGACCATCGGCTACGGGATCATCTCGGTCCAGATGGTGCTGTACGGGCTGGGCATGGGCCTGACCTCGGCGCCAGCCACCGAGTCCATCATGGGCGCGGTGTCGCGGCGGCAGGCCGGGGTGGGTTCGGCGGTCAACGACTCGACCCGGCTGCTCGGCGGGACCCTCGGCGTGGCCGTGATCGGCAGCGTCTACGCGTCCCTGTACGGATCCCGGCTGACCGCGAGCCTGCCGGCCGGGCTACCTCGCGGGGTCTCGGCCATCGCGCACCAGTCGCTCGGCGCCGCGTACGCGGTGTCCGGCCAGGTCGCCGCGGCCGGGCACGGCGCGCTGGGCCAGGCCGTGCGGAACGCGGCCACGAACGCGTTCCTGCACGGGCTGTCCATCGGCTGCCTGGTGGCCGGCGGGGTCGCCGCGGCCGGGGCGATCCTGGCCGTGCTGTTCCTGCCCGCCCAGCCTGCTCGCCCGGCCGTCACGAGCTCAGCGCCGTCAGTGCCCGCGAAGAACCCGGCCGAGGAGTCGGCTCGCTCCTGACGGGGAGGCCCTATGGCCGGACGTCGTTCGCGAAGCGGGCGATGCAGCTGGAGACCGCGCTGCGATTGCCGGCCTTGGCGATGCAGTTGTCGAACGTGGTGAAAGCGTTCGCGAGACTACGTATGACTTACGCGGCGCAGCAGGTGAGGGGCATGGTGCGCTGAGCGGGCACCGGGGGATGCACGGGCTGTGGCCGGGCGCCGCCGAACACACCGGTGACTGCGGTGCGGGCCCAGCGCATCCGCCGGACTGCGGTCTCCGGGTGCTCGCCGTAGGCCTGCGCCACCCGCGCCGCGCAGCCCCTGGCGCCGAACGCGCGGACAGCCGCGGCGATCGCCTGGCGAACCTGCTCTGCGCTCGGTTCATCGGAACGCTGCAGCGCCGAGGCGAACAGCGCATCGGCCCGGGCGGCACTGATGCTGAGGTGGTATGTCGCTGATTGCATCGTGGGCCTCCTTTTGTAAATCAGACTCCGCGGCGCGGATGAAATCATCGACGCCCGCCTTGCGCTGTGCCTTCGTCTTGACAGAGGCTTGACTCCCGGTCCTGATACATCTCGCCGCGCCTTGAGGAGCCGCCGCATGTCTTCGACCAGCGGAGTGCCGACCAACCACCAGGTAAGACTGGCGGCCCGGCCGTCCGGGCTGCCGCGGGCCACCGACTGGGAGCTCACCAGCGAGCCCGCGCCGGAACCCGGTCCCGGGCAGGTCACGGTGCAGGTCTCGCACCTGTCCATCGACCCGGCCATGCGGGGCTGGATGAACGCCGGCGCCTCCTACATCCCGCCGGTGGAGATCGGCGCGGTCATGCGGGCCGGCGCGGTCGGCCGGGTCACGGCCTCGGAGCACCCGGGCTTCGCCGTCGGCGACGACGTCTACGGGACGTTCGGTGTGCAGGACTACGCGGTGTCCGACGGCCGGGGCGTGATGAAGATCGACACCTCGCTGGCCGGGCCTTCGACGTACCTGGGGGCGCTGGGGATGACCGGGCTCACCGCGTATTTCGGCCTGCTGGACACGGGCAAGCTGAAAGACGGCGAGACCGTGGTCGTGTCCGGCGCGGCCGGGGCGGTGGGCAGCATGGCCGGGCAGATCGCCAAGATCAAGGGCTGCCGGGTCATCGGCATCGCCGGCGGGCCGGAAAAGTGCCGCGCGCTGGTGGAGGAGTTCGGCTTCGACGCCGCGATCGACTACCGGGCCGGGAACGTGCGCAAGGCGCTGCACGAGTACGCGCCGGGCGGCGTCGACGTCTACTTCGACAACGTGGGCGGCGAGATCCTGGACGCCGTGCTGACCTGCCTGGCCCGCGGCGCCCGGGTCGTCATCTGCGGCGCGGTCTCGCAGTACAACGAGACCCAGGTGCGGGGCCCGGCGAACTACATGATGCTGCTGGTGGCAAGGGCCTCCATGACCGGCATGCTGGTGTTCGACTTTGCGGACCGGTACCCGCAGGCCATGGGCGAGCTGGCCGGATGGCTGCGGGACGGGAAGATCGTCTCCCGCGAGCACGTCGTGCACGGCACCGTGACCGACTTCCCCCAGACCCTGCTGATGCTGTTCGACGGGGTGAACACCGGCAAGCTGGTGCTTGCCCTAGATGAGAGCTGACCGGCCGCCAGCTGACCGGTCGCCAGCTGACCGGCGGTCCAGGCCGGTGAGCAGGGCCTCGATGACCGTGCTGGCGCGCTCGACGTCGGGCGCGCGGTCGGCGATCACGTCAGCGTAGAGGAAGCTCTCGCTGATCCGCACGATCGCGTAGGCCAGTGTCGGGGTGTCCAGGCTGGCGTCGAAGCGGCCGCGGCCGCGCTCGAGGTCGATGAGCTTCTCCAGCGCGCTGGCCATGCCCCGGTGCACGGTGCTGCGGGCGCCGGTCAGCAGGCGCAGCGCGGTCTCCGGGTCGGACTCAAGGAACGCCCGCAGCGGGCGGTCCCTGGCGATCGCGCGGAGCACGCCGCCGATCACCGCCACGAGCCGCTCGGTACCCGCCAGCGCCGCGGCGGCCTGCACCTGGTCCACGAGCAGCCGGCGGGCCCGCCACCAGAGCATCTCGTCGAGCAGCTGCTCGCGGTTGCCTGCCCGCCGGTACAGGGTGGCGCGGGCCACGCCGAGGCGCCGGGCCAGCGACCGCATGTCCAGCCGCTGACCGGCGACGAAGGTGTCAACGGCCGCCGCGAAGATCTCGGCCGGGATGCCCGCGGGCACCGCCGCTCCCCCGGGCAGGATCACCTGGGCGTCGTCATCGCCTGGCATCGGGCTCATGGGCTGGCCGCGCCGCTCCCGTTCGCGGTGCGCTTGGCGGCCACCTCGGCCAGCAGCGCGAGCTCGTCGGTCAGGTAACCGGCCAGCGCGTCGATGTCGGGGACCAGCTCGCGGCAGCTGACCAGGCCGAAGTGCAGCTGGCCGAGGTAGCCCACCAGGGTGATGTTCAGGCCCTGGCCGTCCGTGACCACCGACACCGGGTAGTGGGCGATGAGCCTGGCCCCGCAGAGGTAGACCGGCACGTTCGGCCCTGGCACGTTGGAGATGGTGATATTGAACGGCGGCAGCCGGTGCAGCAGGCCCGTGGCGAACACCACGCGGGCGGCCCGCGCGGTCAGCGCCGGCGGGGCGAAGTCGCTGATCTGATCGACCAGGCCCTGCGGGATCGCGGCCTGCTGGGCCTTCGCGATCTTCGTCGCGGAGTGCACGATCTCCAGCCGCAGGCCCGGGTCGGCGACGCTGGTGGGCAGCGGGGCCAGCATCGCGGACACCTTGTTGCCCAGTGCTCCCTTGCTGGCCGGGTCCCGCACCGACACCGGGATCATCGCGACCAGCGGCTGGTCGGGCAGCGCGTCGTGGTCGATGAGCCAGCGCCGCAGCGCCCCGGCGCACATCGCCATCACCACGTCGTTGACCGAAACGCCGAACGCGTTCTTCACCATCTTGACCGTGTCCAGGCTGACGCTGCGGAACGCGAACCGGCGGTGCGGCGTGATCTGCTTGTTGAATGGCGTCGCGGGCGCGCGCCCGGGCCTGGTGGCGATGACCGCGCCGTCGCCGCGGTTCAGCCCGAGCATGCCGCCGACCAGTGCGTTCACCGCCGGGGCCAGGGTCGGCAGCACCTTGACCAGTTCGTTGGTCAGGCGGACGGTCTGCACGGGCCGCCAGGCCAGCCGCGCGGCCGCCTTCGCGGCCAGGGCCGGCAGGGCGGGCGGGCTGGCGGGCTGGAACGGCTCGGCCGCGGGCATCTCGCGCCCGGCCGGGGTCAGGTCGAGCAGGACGGTCAGCAGCTCGGCGCCGGAGGCCCCGTCGATCGCCGCGTGGTGGATCTTGGTATAGACAGCGGCGCGCTTCTTGGCCAGCCCGGTGATCAGGTAGATCTCCCACAGCGGGCGGCTGCGGTCAAGTGGCCGGGCGTGCAGTCGGCTGACCTGTTCGGTCAGCTGGGCGTCCGAGCCCGGGCGCGGCAGCGCGATCTCGCGGACGTGGTACTCGATGTCGAAGTCCGCGTCGTCGATCCAGTAGGGCTGGTCCAGGCCGAACGGCACGTTCAGCAGCTTGCGCCGGAGCACGGGTACGAGCGTCACCCGTTCGGCCATGACCTCGGTGAGCCGGGCCAGGGTCAGCGGCTTGGGCGCGGCGCTAGGATCGAGCACGCTCAGTCCCCCGACGTGGCCTGTGGTGTTGGCGGTCTCCATGGCCAGGAAGGAGGCATCCAGTCCGGTAAGTTGCTGCATTTCCGTTCCTCCTTAGCCTGCGGGCGGGGCGAAATGCTTTCCCAGCCAGTCCTGCAGCGTGGCGATGACCGTATCCGGAACCTCGAGCTGCGGCGTGTGCCCGACTCCGGGCAGGATAACCGTCTCCCAGTGCGGATTGCGGGCGGCCGCCCGGCGCATGCTGGCCACCGGCACCAGCCGGTCGGCCTCGCCGCCGATGAGCAGGACCGGGACCCGCACCGAGGCCATCATCTCCCAGTAGCGCCGCCGCAGGCCAACCACCCGCATCAGCGACCGGGACGCGGCCAGCAAGGCCTGGTCCCTGGCCCGCGTTCCCTGGCTCTGGCGCTCTGCGGCCAGCGCGATCGAGGCGGTGAGCATGGCCGGGTCGATCCGGGACGGGTCGGCGAAGCAGAACTCGACGACGCGCTGGACGGCCAGTTGCGGCGGCGTGCGGGCCAGCACCCTCCTGACGTAGAGCTCGCCGAGGCCGGGCAGCGCGTACATCAGGAACTGGCTGCCCACCTGCCGGTCCGGGGCGCGCCGCGGCAGCGGCAGGGCGGGGTCGATCAGGACGAGCCCCCGGACGGTGTCCGGCGCGGTGGCCGCCTGCAGGATCGAGATCAGCCCGCCCATGGAGTTCCCGACCAGGATCACCGGGGTGCCGGTGATCTCCCGGATGAACCGGTCGAGGAGCGCGGCATTGCGCTGGACGGTCGACGTGTAGCGCGCACCCGGGGTCAGGCCGAACCCGTGCAGGTCCAGCGCGACCACGCGGCGGTTGGCGGCCAGCTGGGATCCGATCAGGCACCAGTTCAGGTGCGAGCCGCCCAGGCCGTGCACGAACACGACCGGCGGCTCGTCCCGGCCGGGGCCTTCCCCGGACTCTTGGCCAGCGCCGAATTCGATCCAGTGCACCGGGCCGTCGAGGTCGGTGACGTAGCCGCGCGCTCCCCACGGCGCCGCGAATGCCCACGGCGCCTGCCTGGTGGCGGTCCGCGGCGCCATCGCCGGGCCGCTCACCTGGGGCCGGGGAACAGCGGCCGCAGCGCCAGCGGCGGGCGGAACGGGACTCGCTGGCCCGCCGGGACGGCCAGCCGGTCGGCGATCAGCCAGAGCGTCGCCGGATCCACGCCGAAGCCGACGTGGCTGCACCGGACCTCGATGTTCTGGTGCCGCGCCGTCTCCGGCTCGACGCAGGCCTGCCAGGCCACGACACCGTCCCAGCGGGAGTAGACCGACGTCGACGGCACGTCGATGGGCCGGGACCGCTGCTCGCGGCTGGGCAGCCTGAGGGTGGGGGCGTGCAGGAAACTGAGGCGCTGATAGGGACCATGGGCATGGCTCTGCCTCGGGTCCTGCAAGGCGTAGGGGCTGCCGAGGGTGATGACCTGGCGGACCTGGCGGGGATGGCGGCGTGCCATCTCCCTGGCGTAGACGCCGCCCAGGCTCCAGCCGACCAGGGATACGGGCCGCCCGGTTCGTTCGGCATGATCGAGAAGGGCCCGGGGCAGGCCGGCCAGCACCGCCTCGGTCGGCCCGTGATTACGGCCGAGGTCCCAGCCGCGGACGTCGTAGCCCAGCCAGCGCAGGAAAGCCCGCAGCGGCACGGTGCTCGAATCCCCCGCCAGCAGCCCGGGGAAGACCAGCACCCCGTGACCGTCGCCACGCGGCGCGGCGGCCAGCCCGGGCGCGGCCAGCAGCAGGGCGGCCAGGTCGGCCAGCCCGCGGATGGGCTCGGTCAGCAGCAGCCCGGCCGACGGTCCGGTGCCAGCCTTCCCGCCATCTGGGCCGACGGGCGCGGCATCGCCGGTCCCCCTGGACCCTCCCCGAACGAGGTACATCATCGTTCCCTCCGCTCGCGTCGTCGCGGCAACCTAGGCAAAGCGGTGATACACACTTAATATATGTCTCACTTACCGGAATTTCCCCTGCAGCAAAGATGCGCCATTAGGGGGCGGGGATGAGCTTCAACCTGGCGACCATCCTGACCGAGACGACCCTGGCCGCGCCAGACGCCCCGGTCTGCCGCATCGGCGGGATCGCGACCACGTACCGCGAGCTCGACGAGCAATCGGGCCGTCTCGCGGCCGGGCTGCGGTCGGCCGGCCTGGCTCCCGGCCAGGTGGTGGCGCTGCAGCTGCCGAACATCCCGCAGTTCCTGGCCGCCTATTTCGGGGCGCTCAAGGCCGGGCTCGTGGTGCTGCCGCTTAATCCGCTGCTGATGGCGCCCGAAGTCGAGTACCACCTGACCGACTCGGCGGCGAGCATGCTGATCGGGTTCGAGGGCATGCACGCCGAGGCGGCCAAGGCCTGCGAGACGACCGGGGTCCCGCTGTACCTGGTCAGCATGGGTCCGGCCGCGCTGCCCGACGGAACCCGGCCTTTCACCGAGCTGTTCAGCGCCACGCCGCTGGACGAGCCGGGCGGGGACGTCGCAGCCTGCGGCCCCGATGACACCGCCGTGCTCGTCTACACCAGCGGCACCACGGGCAAGCCGAAGGGGGCCGAGCTCACCCATTTCCAGCTGTACATGAACTGCACGGTGGCGGGCGGGCTGTTCGGCGCCCGGAACGACGATGTGGTGCTGGCGGTGCTGCCGTTCTTCCACGTGTTCGGGCTGTCGTCGGTGATCAACGTGTCCGTCCGGTACGGCGCTTGCATGTCCATCCTGCCGCGGTTCCAGCCCGCCGCGGTGCTGGACGCCGTCGAGGCTGACCGGTGCACGGTGATGCCCGGCGTGCCGACCATGCTGCACGCGCTGGCGCGGATGGACATCGCCGGCCGCGACCTGTCGGCGCTGCGCGTCTCGGTGTCCGGCGGCGCGTCGCTGCCGGAAGACATCATGCGCACCTTCGAGGACAAGTACGGCATCGAGGTGCTCGAGGGCTACGGGATGACCGAGACCGCGAGCTCGTGCTCGTTCAACCGGCCCGGTGACCGCAAGGTCCTTTCTATCGGAAAGCCGCTGTGGGGCGTGCGGATGCGGGTGTGCGATGCCGCTGGCCAGCCTCTGCCGCCCGGGCGCGAGCACGTCGGGGAGATCCTCATCCGCGGGCACAACGTGATGAAGAGCTATCTGGGGCGGCCCGAGGCCACCGAGGAGACGCTGCGCGGCGGGTGGCTGCACACCGGCGACCTGGGCTACGTGGACTCCGACGGCTTCTACTTCATCGTGGACCGGGCGAAGGACCTGGTGATCCGCGGCGGGTTCAACGTCTACCCGCGGGAGATCGAGGAGGTCCTCTACGCGTACCCGGCGATCCTCGAGGCGGCCGTGATCGGCAAGCCGGACGAGCGGCTCGGCGAGGAGGTCGTGGCCGTGGTGGCGCTGCGTCCGGGCTCGTCCGTGAGCGCCGAGGAGATCATCGCCTATTGCCGGGAGCGGCTGGCGGCGTACAAGTACCCGCGGGAGATCCGGTTCATGGCCGAGCTGCCGAAGGGCCCCTCCGGCAAGATCCTCAAGGCCGCCCTGCGCGACGCCTAGACCCAGGGCTCTTTCATGATCGTGGCCAGAAATGGGCGCTATTTGCCCAAAACTGGCCACGATCATGGTTCTCGGCCCGGGGGGCTCAGCGGTTGCGCCAGCGAGGGCGGCGCTTGGCGGCAAAGGCGGTCACGCCTTCGATGGCGTCCTCGCTGGCCATAAGCTCGTCGAAGGCTGCGCTCGGGTGGTTGACGGCGTCGACGACATCGGGGATGCCGCGGGTTTCCTCCATCACCCGCAGCGAGATGCGCACCGAGGTAGGCGAGCCCGCCAGGATCCCGGCGGCCAGGGCGCGGGCGCCGTCGAGCGCCGTCCCGGCGGGGACGACCCGGTTGACCAGGCCGTACGCCAGGGCCTCGTCGGCGGTGATGCGGCGGCCGGTGAGGATCATCTCGGTGGCGACCTTGGGCGGCACGGTGCGGGGCAGCCGGATGAGGCCGCCGGCGCCCGCCACCAGGCCGACCCGGACCTCGCTGAGCGCGAACTGCGCGGTGGCGTCGGCCACGACCAGGTGGCAGGCCAGCGCGATCTCGCAGCCGCCGCCCATGGCGAAGCCGTTGACCGCGGCGATGACCGGCTTGGGCAGGGAAGGACGGCTCGTCAGGCCGGCGAACCCGTTCTTGGGCACCCACATGGGCTGGCCGGACGCCGAGTAGACCAGGTCGTTGCCCGCGGAGAAGGCCTTCTGCCCCGCTCCGGTGAGGATGGCGACCCACAGCTCGTCGTCGGCGAAGTAGGCGTCGAAGACGTGATCGAGCTCGTCGTTCGCCATCGGGTGCAGGCTGTTCCTGGACTCGGGCCGGTTGATGGTGACCTCGAGCAGGTGGCCGTCGCGGCGGACCAGCACGTGCTCGTACGCCTCGCGCAGCACCGGCGGCTCCGGCGGGAACAGCTCGTCCATCCGGGCCCTGGTCGTGGTGACCCGGTTGCCGAAGCCGAACGACCGGACGTAGACCGCCTGGCCGATGGGCTCCTTGCCGGCGGTGAGCAGGTCGAGGAGGTCCGGGTCGTCACCCTTGGCCACGAACCGTTCCTGGCCGCGGTCGAGCCGGCCGACGACGATGCCGGTCCGGGCGCCGCCGCGGGCGTGCTTGACCGTGTAGGTCTCGATGGTGGCCGGGCCGTCGGCGTAGCGGGCCTGCTCCGGCGCGGCCCAGCCGTTGATCTCGGCCTGCAGCTCGGCGCTGCGGTCCGGGATCCAGTCGGCCGGGGTGGTGCAGTACACGCCGGCCGAGTACTTGCTCATGATGCCGCCGTTGGCGCCGACCAGCCCGTAGCTGCCGGGGGCGCGGCGAGCCCGCTGGACGGTCTCGGCTATGGCGTGCATGGAGTAGTTGTTGCCCGCGCCGCCGAAGAACGGCAGGCCGCCGGTGAGGGTCAGGCCACGCGGATCCGCGGGATCAAGGCCGAGGCCGTCGCAGATATTGAAGACCGGCGCGGGAAAGCAGCTGTACAGGTCTATCGTGGCCAGGTCGCCCGCGCCGACGCCGGCCAGGTCGAGGGCATGCCGGACGGCCAGCACGGAGGCCGGGCCGGCCGACAGGTCGGCCCGGTCCAGCAGGTCCCGCTCGCGCAGGTCGGCGTGGCCGGGCAGGAACACCCACCGAACCCGGGGAACGCCGAGCCGCAACGCCGCGCCGGCCGACATCAGCAGCACGGCGGCGCCCTGGTTGACCTTTTCCCGCGCCACTATGTAGCGGGTGTACGGGTCGGCGATGGGCCGGTTCGGCTCGGTCGGCGTGACCAGCTCTTCCGCGCTGCGCTCGACCGGCGCGGCGGCGTGCGGGTTGGCCGCCGCGACCCGGCTGAACGGCGCGAACAGCGCCCCCATGGCGGCCGCGTACTCCTGGCGGGTCTGCCCGAGGCGGGCCCGCCGGGCGTTGTCGATCAGCGCGTACTGGCTGGGCGCGCCGGTCAGCCCGTGCGCGGCCCGATGCCGGGACATCATGCCGGCCAGCCCGTAGCCGCGGTCTTCCAGGCTGCCCTCGGCGTGCTCGGTGAAGTCGGGCTTGGAGCCGGCCCGGGCAAAGTGCTCGATGGTGGAGATGGCCTCCGACCCGAAGATCAGCGTCACCTCGCTGCCGCCGCCCGCGATCACCGCGGCGAACTCGTTGACCAGGTGCTGCGGGGCCTGCCCGCCGCTGATTTCCAGGACCGCGCGGGCCGGGCTCGCGGCGATCCGGCCGGCCACGGATCGGGGGTAATTATCCGAACGGCCCAGGGGTGCCCGCGCCCCCGGAACGGAATTCTCGAACTGGCGGATCCCCGCCACCGTGTCGATCGCCGCCGCGACCGTGGCGGGATCGGCCCCGGTGTCGGCCAGGGCGTCGGCGGCCGCGTCGGCGGCGAGGTCGACGGGCGAGCGCGCGCGGTAGGTCTGGGCATCGAGGCGCTCGGAAGCCTGTCCGACTCCGACCACCACGGGCGTGCGGGGATCCAGGGAGGGCTGAGTCATGACATTCCTTCCGGTTCCGGCTTCGCCTGGGCCAGGCCGGCGAGCTCGGCGATCCGCCGCTCGCAGTCGGCGACGATCTGGCGGGTGATCTCGCCGGCCGGCCTGAGTTCGGTGAAGGAGCCGACGACCTGGCCGACGAAGAACGACTCGAGGCGGAGCGCGCCTTCGTGACCCGCCCGGGCGGCCGCGTCGATCCGCTGCCATGCCTCGTTGACCAGCATCGGCTGCAGCGGCATGGGCAGCGGGCCGGGGCTGCCCGGACGTTCCCACTCCTCGTGCCAGGCGCTGCGCAGCTGGCGGGCGGGCTTACCGGTCCTGGTGGGCGAGCGCACCGTGTCCGAGCTGGTGGCTCGCAGGAACTTGGCCTTGATGGCCTGGTTGGCGACGTCCTCCTCGCTGGACAGCCAGACCGACCCGCACCAGACGCCCGCCGCGCCAAGGGCCAGGGCGGCGGCCATCTGAGGGCCGGACGCGATGCCGCCCGCGGCCAGGACCGGGCGCCCGGCGGCGATGCCGACGATCTCCGGGGTGAGGACCATGGTGGCGATGGTGCCGGTGTGCCCGCCCGCCTCGGTGCCCTGCGCGATCAGCAGGTCCACGCCGGCCTCGATCTGCCTGACCGCGTGCCTGGGCTGCCCGACCAGAGCGGCGACGGCCACGCCCTGTTTCCTGGCCCGGTCCACCAGGCCGGGCGGCGGCGGGCCCAGGGCATTCGCGATGAGGGTGATCGGATGGCGGAACGCGACGTCGAGCAGGGCGGCCGCGCCGGCCGGGTTGAGACTGGCCGCGATCTCGTCGTGCTCGGCGATCGGCGCGGCTTCTGGGATGCCGTACCGGTCGAGCAGGTCCCTGACGAAGGCCAGGTGCCCGGCGGGGATCTGGGCGCGCAGGCTCGCGACGAGGTCGCCCGGGGCTCTGCTTGTCTCCCCCGAGCCCACCCCCGTCGCGAACTTCTCCGGGACGAGCAGGTCGACGCCGTACGGCTTGCCCCCGGTCCGCTCCTCGATCCAGGTCAGCTGGGCGTCGAGTTCGGCCGGGGTGTAGGCCGACGCGGCCAGCACGCCGAAGCCACCGGCGTTGGTGACCGCGGCGACCACCCCGGGCGAGCGGTTGAACCCGACGATCGGGTGCGGCACGCCGACCAGGTCGGTGAAGGCGGTTCTCATCAGCCCTGCTCCCTCCAGGTGACGACGGCGTCGAGCGCCTCAATCCGGGCGCCGTCGGCCAGCAGCGGGTTGACCTCGAGCGACTCCAGGTCGTCGCCCAGGGCTAGGGCGAGGTCACCGATCCGGGCGATCACCGCGGCGAGGGCCTCGCGGTCGGCGGGCGCGGCACCGCGCAGGCCGTCCAGCACCGCCCGGCCGCGCAGCCGGTCGAGCAGATGGCCCGCCTGCCCGGGTGTGACCGGGAGCGGCGCGAGCGCCGAGTCCTGCAGTACCTCGACGAACAGCCCGCCGATGGCCACGGCCAGGACCGGGCCCCACTGCGAGTCGCGGACCACGCCAACCAGCAGTTCGGTGCCGCCACGGCGCATCGGGCTGATCAGGACGCCTTCGACGCGGACGCCGGTTCTGGTGCTGGCCGCCGCTCTGGCCGCGGCCTCGGTCACGGCCTGGTAGGCCGCGCGGACGGCGTCCTCGTCGGCCGGGACGTCGAGCCGGACGCCGCCGATGTCGCTCTTGTGCTCCAGGTCCGCGGAGACGATCTTGACCGACAGCGGGCCGCCGAGGTCGGCGGCGGCCTTGACCGCCTCGTCGGCCGACCCGGCCAGCCGGGCCGGGATGACCGGGACGCCCGCGTCGCTGAGCAGCGTGCGGGCGGCGTGCTCCGACCACGCCCCCCGGCGCCGGTCCCGGGCAGGGACCGGGATGGGCCTGGCGGCCTGGCCCGGGACGGGCCCGGCCGGCGTGGTGCTGTCCGGGGCCCGGGTGGCCCCGGACCACCAGGCGATGTTGCGCAGCGCGACCACGGCCTGGCGCAGCCCGGGGATGACGTACGGGACCCGGCCGCGGGCCATCGACGCGCGGGTGAAGTCCGTCACCGGCTGCATGACCTGGTTGATGTACGCGGTCGGGCCGGACGCGGCCTGCATGCCGGCGCCGATCGCGTCCACGAACATCTGCCCCATGTAGGGCCGGCCGGTGTCCACCCACGGGACGCCGTTGATGATGCCGACGACGCCGATCGACGGGTCGGCGGACATGACCTCGATCGACCGGGTGAAGATCGTCGGGTCGATGACGGCCGCGCCGGTGACGTCGAGCGGATTCTGCACTGTCCCGTACGCGGGCATGATCGCGGCGAGCGCGTCGCGGGTGGACGGGGCCAACTCGGGGAGGGCGGCGTCGAGTTCATCGGCCCGGTCGGCGACGATGTCGCAGGCGCCGCCGGAGATCGAGACGATGCCGATCCCTGGCCGTTCGAGCCGGCCGAGCGCGGCGGCGGCTCCGGCGGTGATAAGCATGTCCTCGATCGAGTCGACCCGGATGATGCCCAGGTCGGCGAAGACCGCGTCGATGACCCGGTCGTCGCCGACGAGTGCGCCGGTGTGCGCGGCCGCGGTGCGGGCGGACAGCGCGCTGCTGCCGGCCTTGAGCACCACGATGGCCTTGCCCGCCTCGGCGGCCCGCCGCGCGGCACGGCGGAACGCCTCCGGGTCGCGCACCGTCTCCATGAAGACGGCGACGGCCCGGGTGCCCGGGTCGTCGACCAGGAAGTCGAGCACGTGCCCGGCGGTGATCATCGCCTCGTTGCCCAGCGTGACCAGGTACGACAGGCCGACGTTGACCATCGTGGCGAAGTCCACCATGGCCGAGGAGCTGGCGCCGCTCTGCGACAGCAGCGCCACAGGGCCGGCATCCCTGGGCAAACCGGGAATAGAGCATACGGGCACGCCGTCGGTGAAGTTGGCGAAGCCGAGATGGTTCGGGCCGAGCAGCACCATGCCGAGGGAGGCGGCGTGGGCAGCCAGGGCGCCCTGGGCCGCGCGGCCCGCGTCTCCGGCCTCGGCGTAGCCCGACGACAGCACGCACGCGTTGCGGATCCCCGCGGCCGCGGCGTCGTCGAGGGCCTCGAGCATGGCCGCCTGCGGGACCATCAGGTACGCCACGTCGACCGGTTCGCCGATCTGCGCGCACGAGGTCACGGTGGGCTGGCCGTGCGTCTGCGCCCCCCGCCGGCTGACCAGGTACGTGTGCGCCCCGAACCCGAACTCGACCAGGTTGCGGTAGGCCAGCATGGAGAACGTCGACTTGTCCGACGCGCCCACCAGCGCGACGCTGCGCGGGCGGAAGAGGCTAGTCAGCCGCTCGCCGGTGATCTGGAAAGGCATGGCATAATCCTAGACGGTAAACGTTCAGCAATATAGAGCCGAGGGGGATGCGCGGTGAGCGCGACGCACGTGACGCCCGGACGCCCGCGTGATCCGGGGGTGGACCGGCGCATCGCCCAGGCCGCGCTCGACCTGTTCGCCGACGCCGGCTGGGCCGGCTTCGCGATGGAGGCGGTGGCCCGCCGGGCCGGCGTCGGGAAGGCCTCGCTGTACCTGCGGTGGAGCACCAAGGAGGCGCTGCTGACCGACGCCGTGACGTGGCGCCTGGCCCGGGTCGCCGACGTGGACACCGGTACGCTGCGCGGCGACCTGGCCGAGCTGGCGACCCAGATGCTCGACATCTACGCGGGCGACACCAGCCGGGTCGCGCTCCGGCTCGGGCTCGAGGCCGCCGCGATCCCGGGCGTGGCCGAGCACTACGCGCAGATGCGGCGCGCGCAGGTCCTGGCCGCCCGGGCCATCGTGCGCCGCGGCATCGGCCGCGGCGAGATCGCGCCCGACACGTCGGTCACGCTGCTGCTGGACACGCTCATCGGCGGGGCGATGATGCATGCGCTGGTCACCCCGGCCGACCGCCGGGCCGACCTGGCCCGCAATACCGGGGCCTACGCCGCCCAGCTGGTCGGCTTCCTGCTGCGCGCCGTCACCCCGGCCTGACGATGCCGAAGCCGGCGCAGGTCCATTCAGGCGGGCCCGATGTCGGATTCAGCGTGATCTCGTTCGTCATGAGGATAGGAGGGTGCCTCAGAGGTGCCCGCCATCGCCAAGGGGAGTAAAAGATGCCGCATCCAATCGTGCATGCCGAGATCCGGTCGAAAGACCCGGACGCAACCCGGAAGTTCTTCGGTGACCTGCTCGGATGGACCTACCCGGACCAGGGCGCGGTCCCTGGCTACACCTTCGTCGACACTGGTGTTCCCGGCGCGCTGTACACCGCGATCAGCCCGCTGCAAGGCGGTGCCGAGCTCGTCACCTTCTTCATCGCAGTGGATGACATCGACGGCGCCGTGAACCGGGCCAGAGAACTCGGCGGCCGGGTCGTCCAGGAGACCCAGCACGTGCCCGGCGTGGCCTTTGCGCTGATCGCCGACCCGCAAGGCCACGTCGTGGGACTGACCCAGCAGGGCTGAATCCGGGAAAACCAGGCACCTGGGGCGCCGGGCCTGGGCCAAATCATCCTGGGCACCCGGGACACTCGTCCCGTGACAGCGGGACCAAAAGGCCCCATCGTAGGAGAGTGAGTCTGGGCCTTCAGGAACGGTCGGTTCCGGTGGCGCCGGCCCGGCGGCTGACGTCAGCCGCCGGGCTGGCGTGGGCGGCTGCCGTGGTATCGACGATCCTGGCGTTCGCGGCGGCGGTGCTGGCCGTTCTCGGCCGCGACGTGTCCGGATTCCTGGCGCTAGGACCTCTCGCATACGCGTCGATGGGGTGCGTGCTGCTGGCCCGGCGGCCCGGTCATCCGATGGGCCCGCTGCTCTGCCTGATCGGGCTGGCCGACGCGATCAGCGTGGTGCCGTACGCGTACGTACGGTACGGCCTGGTGCACTCACCCGGTTCGCTGCCGTTCTCGACCGCGATGCTGTGGGTGAACACGTGGGCGTACGTGCCGGGTACTGCCCTGGGCGGTATGGTCCTGCTGCTGGTCTTCCCCGAGGGGAAGCTGCTGTCGCCACGGTGGCGGCCCGTGCTGTGGGCGGCGCTGGCTTTCATCCCGTTCTCCGTGGCCGGCTACGCCTTTTACCCGCAGAACCTCGGCGTCCTGTTCCGGCATCTGTCGAACCCGTACGCGCTACCACGGTTTGACACGTTGTTCCAGGTGTTCCAGGGCCTGGCCATAGTATGCGGGCTGGTGGCCGGCGTGGGGGCGGCGGCGAGCGTGACGCTGCGCTGGCGGCGGGCGGACCGGGTTGGACGCCAGCAGCTCAAGTGGTTCCTGGCCGTGCTGCCGGCAGCAATTGCCTCTCTTATCGCGACCCTGGTCGGTCCGGGCACGGTGAGCCTGGGAATGGGAGTGCTGGCAGGCATCTTGATGCCGGTGGCCATCGGGATCGCGGTCCTGCGGTACAAGCTGTACGAGATCGATATCCTGCTGAACCGGGCGGTGCTTTACGGATCGCTGACCGCGGGGATGGCCGCGGTCTACCTGGGCGTGGTCCTGGTGGCCCGTTCGCTGTTCGGGGTGCAGGGCCGCGGCCTGGCCGTGCAGGTGATCGCCACCGTGCTGGCCGCCGCCGCGTTGTGGCCGCTGCACGACAGGGTGCAGCGCCGGGTGGACCGGCTGTTCTACGGCGACCGGGGGGCGCCCTATGAGGCGCTGGCCCGGCTCGGCCGCCGCGTCGAGGTGGCCGCCGACACCGAAGCGGCGTTCAACTCCGTGGTCAAGACCATCGCGGATAGCTTGCGACTGCCGTACGCCGCCCTCGAGCTGCGGCTCGGCGACGGGTGGACCCCGGCAGCCGCGTACGGTGAGACCCCGTCGCAGGTGATCGCGTTTCCGCTGACCTCCCAGCGGGAAACCGTCGGGCGGATCCTGGTGGGCACGCGGGCCCCGGGCGAGCAACTTGGCCCCGACGAGGAGCGCCTGCTGGCCGACCTGGCCCGTCAGGCCGGCCCGGCCACGCACGCGGTGGCGCTGCGCCGGGCGCTGGACGCGTCCCGGGCGGGCCTGGTCACCACGCGGGAAGAGGAGCGGCGGCGGCTGCGCCGCGACCTGCACGACGGACTGGGCCCCACGCTGGCCGGCCTGACGCTGGGCCTGGACACCGCCCGGGCCCGGTCAGCGGGACAGCCGGAGCTGCAGGAGTTGCTGGGCAAGCTCAAGACGGAGACGCAGCGGGCGGTGACCGATGTCCGCCGTATCGTCTACGGGCTGCGGCCGCCTGCCCTCGATGAGCTCGGCCTGGTCGGTTCGCTGCGCGAGGAGGTGGGGCGGCTGCAGTACGAGGCACCCGCGCTCACCGTTACCCTGGACGCTCCGGACGATGGCCTGGCCGACCTGCCCGCGGCGGCCGAGGTCGCCTGCTACCGGATCGTGACCGAGGCGCTGACCAACGTCACGAGGCACGCGCACGCCACGCGGTGCTCGGTGCGGATACGGCTGGATCATGACCTGGACGTGGAGATACGCGATGACGGAGTGGGCCTGCCGGAAGGCTGGCGGGCCGGCGTCGGCATCGCGTCGATGCGCGAGCGCGTCACCGAACTCGGCGGGGATCTGGTGATCGAACCCAGCCTTCCGCACGGGACCAGGATCAATGCCCGCCTGCCAGTCCGGGAGGAACCATGACCGAAGCGATCCGGGTCCTGATCGCCGACGATCACCCGCTGTTCCGCGACGGCTTGACGGCGCTGCTGAGCGACGGGCCGGACACCGAGCTCGCCGGGGCCGCCACCAACGGGACCGAAGCCGTGGATCTGGCCAGGGAAACCCAGCCGGACGTGGTCATCATGGACCTGCACATGCCCGGGCTGAACGGCGTCGAGGCCACCCGCCGCATCGTGGCCGACAGCCCGCACATCAAGGTGCTCGTGCTGACCATGTTCGACGACGACGACTCCATCTTCTCCGCGCTGCGGGCCGGCGCCCGCGGCTACCTGCTCAAGGGCGCCGACCAGGAACAGATCCGTTCCGCGGTCCGGGCCGCCGCCAACGGCGAGATCATTTTCGGGTCGCAGCTGGCCGCCCGCATGCTCGCCTACTTCACCGCTCCCACCGCCCCGCCACAGGTGTTCCCGCAACTGACCGACCGGGAACGCGAGGTGCTTGACCTGGTCGCCCAGGGCCGGGCCAACGCGGCGATCGCGGCCAAGCTGGGGCTGAGCCAGAAGACGGTGCGCAATCACGTCTCGAACATCTTGACCAAGTTGCAGGTCGCCGACCGGGCCCAGGCCATCGTCCAGGCCAGGGACGCGGGCCTGGGACACCAGTCCCGGGTCTGAGGGACATCCGTCGCCGGCCGCGCCATTCTTCCGGCCGGTATCGCGATTATTTCCCGGTCGGATCGTGACGGGTACCTCATGACGGCGGGACGCGCGTTCGCCGAGGCTGTAATCGATGACTCGGCACGCATTGAGGAGAACCGGATCATGACCGCTGAGGCCTCCTGCACCCTGATAACGCTCGGACCGGAGAATTCCCCTGCCGACCCGACGGTGAGCGACCTGGTGGACCGCGCGAGAAACGGCGACAAGCAGGCGTGGGACGCCCTGGTCGAGCGGTACGCCCCGCTCATCTGGTCGATCTGCCGCAGGCACCGGCTCAGCCGCGCCGATGCCGATGATGTGAGCCAGAGCGTCTGGCTGCGCCTGGTGGGCCAGCTGGACCGGGTCCGTGATCCAGCCGCGCTCCCCGGCTGGCTGGCCACCACCGCCCGGCGGGAGTGCCTCCGGGTGCTGTGCGCGGCGCAGGGACCGCACGCGGCCATGTACGCGCGGGACGTCGATAGCCTCCCGGACGAGCGGGCCGGGCTGGCCGAGCAGGGGCTGCTCGCGGCCGAGCGCCAGGCGGCGCTGCGCGCGGCGTTCGCCCAGCTGCCACCGAACGGCCAGCAGCTGATCTCCCTGCTCATCGCGGACCCGCCGGTGCCGTACGCCGACATCAGCACCCGGCTGGGCATCCCGGTCGGCAGCATCGGCCCGAACCGCAGCCGCTACCTGGACAAGATGCGTAGGCACCCGGCCGTCGCCGCGCTGATGAACGCCTAGTGTCCCGGTCCGCAGCGGGCTGAACAGCGCCGCCGCCGCTAGCGCGGAACCGGCGACCGCGACCGGGGCGTGCAGCGGCAGCACATGGGAAAGCAACAGCACCAGCCCGGCGTACACGCCGACGAGCAGCCCGGTCACGATCGCGTAGGACACGGTGCGGAAGCGTTACGGGCTCGAGCGGACTCGGCACATGCTGCCGCCAATGGCAAGATACATAAGGAAATGATATAAATACCTTATGGAAATTGCGGCTGGCCCGGTTTCGGGAGCCGGGACGGAGCGCGCGCTGGCGGCCGGGGTCGCGGCCGGGCTGGAGCGGCTGATCGGGCTGTTCCGGTCGCTGAGCCCGCCGGACGGGCTGTCCCTGACCGCGGCCGCGACGCTGGCCACCCTGGAGCGGTCGGGCCCGCGGCGGCTTACCGCGCTCGCCGCCCAGGAGGGGGTGACCCAGCCGGCCATGACGCAGCTGATCGCCCGGCTGCAGGATTCCGGGCTGGTCTGCCGGGACGCGGACCCTTCCGACGGACGGGTAGTCCAGGTCCGGCTGACCGAGGCGGGCCGGGAGCTGCTGGCCCGCCGCCGGGCGGTGCGAGCCGAGCGGCTCGCCGTGATCCTGACCCGGATAAGCCCGGAGAACCAGGCTGCGCTCGCCGCGGCGCTGCCGGCCATCGACGCGCTGACCAGTGCGCAGCGGGACAGCGGCTTGCTCGCTGTCGGCTCGCAGGGCCCGGGCCGACCAGTTCACATGAGCACGTAGGCCCGTTCGCACGGAGCGCTAACCGCGGCCCCAGATACCGACGAAACCGCACGCCCGAAAGAGAGCACCTGTTGAGCAGCACTCACGCAGGCTCGGTCGCGAGCCCGTTCCGGCAGCCGAAAGCCGTCTTCGCCGTCGCGCTCGCCTGCGTCGTGTCATTCATGGGCATCGGCCTAGTGGACCCGATCCTGCCGGCCATCTCCCACCAGCTGCACGCCTCGCCGAGCGAGGTGACGCTGCTATTCACCAGCTACCTAGTGGTCACCGCGGTGGCGATGCTGATCACGAACTGGGTCTCCAGCCGGCTGGGCGCCAAGAAGACGCTGATCGCGGGGCTGATCCTGATCGTGGTGTTCAGCGCGCTGGCCGGGGCCTCCCCCAGCATCAGCGGCATCATCGGGTTCCGGGCCGGCTGGGGCGTGGGCAACGCGCTGTTCATCGCCACCTCCCTGGCGGTCATCGTCGCCTCCGCTAGCGGCGGCTTCGCCGGCGCGATCGTGCTCTACGAGACCGCGCTCGGCGTCGGCATCGCCATCGGCCCGCTGCTCGGCGGCACGCTGGGCGAGATCAGCTGGCGAGGTCCGTTCTTCGGGGTATCCGTGCTGATGGCCATCGCCCTGATCGCCACCGTCGTGCTGGTCGAGCCCACGCCGAAACCCGCGCACAAGACCAGCCTGTCCGCGCCGCTGCGCGCGCTGCGCCACCGCGGCCTGCTGACCATGTCGCTGACCGCGCTCTGCTACAACTGGGGCTTCTTCACCGTCCTGGGCTACGCGCCGTTCCCTATGGGCCTGAGCCCGATCAAGCTCGGGCTGGTCTTCACCGGCTGGGGGGTCTTGGTCGCCATCTTCGCCGTCTTCGGCGCGCCGCGGCTGCAGGCCAGCCTGGGTATCGCGAAGACCATGTACGCGAACCTGACCGCGTTCGCGATCATGGTGCTGGTCATCGCCATCTGGACGACGAACCGAGCGGTGCTGATCCCGGCCGTGATCATCTCCGGGATCTTCATCGGGGTCAACAACACGGTCACCACCCAGGCGGTGATGACCGTCTCCCCGGTGGAGAAGCCGGTCGCCTCGGCGGCCTACAGCTTCGTCCGGTTCATCGGCGGCGGCCTCGCGCCGTACGCAGCCGGCCGGCTGGTGCTGGCCGTCAATATCCACTTCCCGTTCTTCATCGGGGCGGGCGCCATCGTGGCCGGGATCGTGATCCTCACCACCGCCCACGGCCTGCTCTCCCAGGCCGAACGGGTGCAGGCCGAGCAGGTGCCGGTCCCTGCGACCCCGGCGGTTCCGGCGGCGGCGCTCATACCGGTCGAGGGCAGCACGGAGCCCGGGAGCCCCGGCGCGAGCGTCATCCTGGCCGCGGTCGACGGCTCGCCGGTCGCCGCGCTGGTCACCGAGGCCGCGGCCGTCCTGGCGGCGGGCCATGGCGGCGTCGTGCACGTGGTGCACACCCAGGAGGAAGCCACCGCGGGCGACGTGGCGATTGACGGCGAGAGCGTGGACGCGGCCCGGGCGGTGGTCAGGAACCACCTGGAACGGCTGGCCGCGCACCACGTCCCGGCCGAGGGCCAGATCCTGCTGCACGCGGCCGACCACGGCGCCGCCGGCCGGATGGTCGCCGAGTACGCCAACACCATCGGGGCCAGCACCATCGTGATCGGCGCGCCCAGCCACGGCGGGCTGGCCGCCCTGATGGACGGCAGCGCCAGCCGTGAGCTGTGGCGGCTCGCCCGCAGCAACGTCCTGGTCGTCAATCCGGACGCACCGGGCGCGCCGGTCGACCGGTCAGCTGACGCCGAGCTTCTCCGCGGCTAGCCTGCGGCGATGGCCTGCCGGTCTCGGGGTGCGGAGTGGCTGGTACCCGGTCCGTTCGGGATAAGAACCTGCTGCGCGGGTCAGTCGGGCGGCGGCGCGTCCCTGAGCCGGTCCCGGCCCCGCCGGACCGTGTCCCGCAGGTCCTCGGCCAGGTTCTCCAGCGCCGGCAGCGCCGCGAGCAGCGCAGCCTGCTGGCCGGCGGGAAGGCCGCTCACCGATTCGGAGATGACCGCGCTTCGCTGCGCGGTGATCCGCTCGTAGACGGACCGGCCTTTCGGCGTGACCTCGACCCGGGCCGCGCGGAAATCATCGGGGTCGCGCAGCCGCCTTATCAGGTCATAAGAATCGAGCTTTCCGATGACGCGGGAAAGCATCGTCGGATTGATGCCCTCGAGTTCGGTGAGTTCGGCCAGGCTGAGCGGTCCGCGGATGGTCGTTATGCCCAGCACCGAGGCCTGGGTCGGGGTCAGGCCTTCTTCCCGGGAAGCGGCGTTGAGCTGCCGCGCGAGCTTCAGGACGACACGCCTCAAGCGGATGACCGTGTCATTGTCCATGCCCGCTGCTCCCTGTTCAATTGCCTGCGAGCATGCAGTATAAGATCACGCCGGATATTCGTCGTGGCGATGGAACCACGACGTATCCCCCTCGTTGCGGCCGAGCGGGGCCCGGTCGAGCCATTGCCACTTCGGTGGTCAGTTGACCGCGAGGATGACATCCGACGCCTTGATCACGGCGGTGACCCCAGAGCCGACTTCCAGGCCGAGTTGCTCCACCGCCTCCACCGTAATTGACGCCACCAGGCGGACGCCACCGGCGTCCAGTTCGACATTGGCGATCGCCTCTCCGCTGTTGATGCCGGTGACACGGGCCTGGATCTGATTCCGAGCGCTCAGCCGCATTGCTGTGACTCCCTTGACGCTATCGATTCCTGATGCTGCGGCGACCTTCCGGGCGCGCGTGATCAGGGTTGTGTGGTCAATGTGCTGTGACCTTACGCTACCCGCCCGGTGGTCCATGGCATGGACCACCGGGCGGGTGCGCGACGGCGCGCGGGAGGCTAGGCGATGCGGGTGGCGGGGCTAGGCGATGTGGCTGGCGGGGCCGTCGTCCTTGTTGGACCACATCAGCTGGACCGGCACCGTACCCGAGCCGTCGGCCAGTTCGACCTCCTGGAAGGCGAGGGCGAGGTTGGTCCCGGCTTCCTTGACCGGGATGTCGCCGATCTCGCCGCCCTTGGTGGAGTACCAGCCGAGCTTGGAGCTGTCGTTGGTCCGGATGACGTCTTCCACGTCGGGGTCGGTCCTGGCCTCGTTGAGCTCGTGGTAGAAGGTCGCGACGACGTTCTTCCAGGGCTGGTGGAAGACGGGAATGCCGTTGCTGCCCGCGGAGTAGACGCCGACGGCGTAGTAGACGGCCACCTTGGCGCCGCCCGGCGTGACGTGCGTTGATCCGTGATACCCGCCCAGGCCGTGGTGGGAGTCGGCGTCCTCGTCGTCGTCGACCTTGATGACGGCGCGCTGCCGGCGCCCGTGCTCGGCTTCCTGGGCGGCCGGCGGGGTGAAACCAGGTGAGAAGCCGTCCACGAGCACTACCCCGCGGGGCAGCATGATGTTGATGAGCGTGCTGCCGGGGTCGGCGTCGCCGAGGGCACCGCTGCCGTAGATCTGCGCCGCGAGCGCTTCCACTTGGTCCTTGTAGATCGTGGCCGGCGCGGGATCGGGCAGCACCACCGACGGGAGCATGCGGGAGCTGATGGTGGGGTTGTAGTACTGCTGCATGACCGACTGCAGGCCGCTGTCGCTCATCGCCTTGGCCAGGGCCGCATCGATGCTGGCGATGTCGGCCGGATCCCAGGCGGCGGCGCCGCCGAGGTAGTGGTTGACGAAGACCAGGTGCGCGATCGTCTTGCCGCCGAAGTTGTGAAGGTTCAGCGACGGCCGGGGCGGGAAACCCGCCGCGAGCTGGTCGGCCGTCAGCTCCGACACGCTCGAGCCCGCCCGGTCGTAGTAGGCGTATTGCGCCTTGGAGCCAGCCAGCAGGCTGACGTTCAGCGGCCGGCCAGCGGCCGGGTCATAATTTTCCTGCATCGTTCCCCCATCTCTGGTGTGGTGCGCGAAATCAGGCCCCTATCTGTTCGGAGGAACAGACCGCGCCGCTGATACGCTCCGCGCCCAGATCGGTGCGCCTGGTTTCCCCCCGGGCCGAACCCGAACAGCGAAAGCGGCCTGCCAGGTTAAGGCTGGAGATCCAGCGCGGCCCGGATGATGCTGTCGGTGTCGATGCCGGTGTAGCGGTACAGGTCCTCGATCGACCCGGACTGGCCGAACTGCGCCACGCCCAGGGCGGTGTGCGGCACCCGGTTGACGGTGGCCAGGAACGACAGCGTGTGCGGGTGCCCGTCCAGGACGGTGACCAGCGGCGTGGCGCGGGCCGCGGGGAACGCCTGCTCCAGGATCCACGGCTCGCCGGGCGGCTGGCCGTGGCCCTGGCGGGCGCGCAGCGCGCGGAACAGCAGTCCGGGGCTGGTCACGCAGACGACGTCGGCGGGGACCCCCGCCGCCTCGAGGCGCTCGGCCGCGGCCAGCGCCTCGGGCACGACCGCGCCCATCACCGCGATCGTCACGGCCGGCTTGGCGGCGCGGCGCAGCGGGTACGCGCCGGCCACCACCTGGCGGCGGCGGCGTTCCCTGGCCGCGGGGTCGGCCGGGATCGCGGCCAGCTTCTGGCTGACCGGCCGGGTGGACAGCCGCAGGTAGGCCGAGCTGCCGTCGGGCCGGCCCAGCCGGGCCAGGCTGGCCAGCAGGCACCACTCGGTGTCGGTGGCGAAGGCCGGCTCGTAGGTCACGCAGCCGGGCTGCTCGATCCCGATGGACGGGGTGGTGATCGACTGGTGCGCGCCGCCTTCCGGCGCCAGGCTCACCCCGGACGGCGTGCCGACCAGGATCGACTGACCGCCGGCGTAGATGCCGAACGACCACGGCTCAAGCGCCCGCTCCACGAACGGGTCGTACAGCACCCCGATCGGGAACAGCGGCTGGCCCCAGCGGCTCCAGGTCGCGCCGAGCTCGCCGAGCAGGCCGACCAGGTTGGTTTCGGCGATGCCAAGCTCGATGTGCTGCCCGGTTGGCTTCTCCCGCCAGTGCAGGATGGTCTCGGTGTCGTCGGCGAACCAGTCGGTCCGCTCCCGGGCCGACCACACGCCGACCTTGTTCACCCAGCCGCCCAGGTTGGTGCTCGAGCTGACGTCCGGGCTCACCGTCACCACCCGGCGGGCCGCCTCTGGTGCCTCCCTGGTCAGGTCGAGCAGCGCCCGGCCCAGCGCCGCCTGGGTGGTGGCCACACCGGCCGGCGTGCGGCCGAGGTCGGCCGGCACGGCGGGCGGGGCCTGCAGGGGCGACGGCGGCCGGCGCAGCCGCCGGGCGGTCTGCTCGCACAGCGCGCCCGCGGCGCTGTCCCCGGCGGCCCGGTTCCACGGCTGGCCGGGGTCGGTGCCGAGCTGCGCCGCGAGCTCGCCGAGCTGAGCTTCGGTCAGCAGCGCGGAGTGGTTCTGCGGGTGCCCCTCGACAGCCAGGCCGTAGCCCTTGATCGTGTAGGCCAGGATGATCGTGGGACGGCTGTCGTCGATGGCCCCGTAGGCCTCGTCCAGGGAGCTCAGGTCGTGACCGCCGAGGTTGCGGACGGCGCGCGCGAGGGCGGCGTCGTCGAGGTCGGCGACGAGCCGGGCCAGGGACTCGTCGCCGCCCGGCAGGCGGCGGCGCAACTCGTCCGGGTCGCAGCGCAGCAGCCGCTGGTATTCCGGGTTGGGCATGGCGTCGATCCGGTGCCGCAGTGCCTCCCCGCCGGGCCGGGTGAAAAGCTCCTCGAGCAGCCGGCCGTACTTCAGCGTGATGACCTGCCAGCCCGCCGCGGTGAACATGCCCCGCAGCCGGTCGGCGGCCATCAGCGGGACCACGCGGTCCAGCGACTGGCGGTTCACGTCGACGACCCAGACGACCTCCCCGAGTTCGGCCACGCCGGGGTCGACCACGGCCTCCCAGACGGCGCCCTCGTCGAGTTCGGCGTCACCCAGCAGCGAGTACTGGCGGCCCGGGGCTCCGGAACCGTCGGCGGTGAACCGCTTGGTCAGGTACCGGCGGGCCACCGCGCCCCAGATCGGGGCGGTCGCGCCGATGCCGACGGATCCGGTGGAGTAGTCGACCGGATCGGGGTCCTTGACCCGGCTCGGATAGCTCTGCAGGCCGCGATAAGCCCGCAGCGTGGGCAGGTACGACTCATCGAGCTCGCCGAGCAGGTAGTTGATCGCGTGCAGCACGGGCGAGGCGTGCGGCTTGACCGACACCCGGTCCTCGGCGCGCAGGTGCCGGAACCACAGCGAGGTCATGATCGAGACCATCGACGCCGACGACGCCTGATGACCGCCGACCTTCAGCCCGCCGGGATTGGGCCGGACCCGGTTCGCGTGGTGGACGATCGCCGTGGACAGCCAGAGCACCTGGCGCTCGATCTCGGCCAGCGCATCCAGGCTGGTGGTTTCCTGCTTCACCTCGGTCATGGGTGCATGACAACATGCCCGCAGCTCATGCACAACTCTCAATATCGGACATTCCGCTGGCGGTAACGGCGGGACTAGGTAATCGGCAGCCAGTAGCAGCGTTCCTCGCCGTAGTCCGCGAACCCGGCCCGCAGCAGGATCGGCGCCGAGGCCAGGGCGCGGCCTTTTACCAGGGCCAGGGTGGCGCCGTGCTCGCGGGCCAGCCGGAGCCGTTCGGCGAGTACGGCCCGGTAACTGCCGTGCCCCCGGGAAGCCGGCAGCGTGATCGCGCCCCACAGCTGCGCCACCTCGCCGGCCAGCGTGCAGCCGCCGGCCGAGACAGGCTCGTCGCCGACCGTAGCCACTACGCGGAAGCTGGCCCAGGTCGCAAGGTCGCGGATCGCCTCCTGGAGCTGACGGGTGATCTCGGCCTCGTTGGGCTCGGTCCTGTCCCATCCTTGGATGCTGACGGCCAGTGCCGCGCGGAAGGTGCGCTCGTCATGGACGAGCTCGACGACCACGGCGCCCGGAACTTCTATCTGCGGCTGGTCATCGTCCAGCTCGCGGGCCAGCACCTGCCAGGCGTCGATCAGCTCGGCACCCCGGTCTCTCAGCGCCTCTTCGGTGCCCGCCGGCTGGCTCACGGAAGAGACCCACCAGGCCGTCCCGGGCAGACCCCATCCGCGAACGCGCGCGGCGACCTCGTCAATGACGTCGTGGAGCGGTCGCGCCGTCCGCGACCATGTGACCTGCGCGGCGCCCAAGGTAGGGCCAAGGACCCAGTCCGGGTGGCGGACCAGCCGGTAGTCATCGGTCCGCACCTCGATAGCGCCTTCGGGTACGAACTCCATCGCGGCGGCCGCGTCGAGCACACGCTGTGCGGTCCAAGTACTCAACGCTTGACGTCCCATCGCCTAGAAACAGGCGCCGGAGCCAAGCTTCCGCTTCGTCCCGGCGCGCGCACGGGGGCCGGCGACGGCGGTACGGCTGACCGGCATCGGCCTGTTGGCCGCCGCCGTTACCGCCGCATTGTACGCCGTGGGCTGACTTCACGACGGCTATCAGTTTCCCGGACGGTAAGCACCCTAGGTGATCGGCAGCCAGTAGCAGCGTTCCTCGCCGTAGTCGGCGAAGCCGACCCGGAGCAGGATCGGCCCCGACGTCTCGACGCGTCCTTTCACCAGGGCCAGCGCCGCACCGTGGGCGCGGGCCAGCCGCAGCCGTTCGGCCAGCACCGCCCGGTAGCTGCCGCGCCGCCGGTACTCCCGCACGGTGACCGCGCCCCACAGCTGCGCCACCTCGCCGCGCAGGGTGCACCCGCCGGACGAGGCGGGCTCGCCCTTGACCGAGGCCAGCACGCGGAAGCTGGACCAGGTCTCCAGGTCCCGGATGGCCTCGGTGAACTCACGGGCGAGCGCGGCGCCGGTGGGCTCCCGTCGGCCCCAGCCGCGCACGGCGACCATCGACGCGGCGCGGAACGTGCGCTCGTCGGCGACCAGCTCGACGCTCACGTCGGCCGGGACGGCCAGGTCCGGCAGGCCGTTCAGGTCGCGGGCCAGGATATGCACCGCGTCGATCTTGGTGCCGCCCCGGGCGCGCAGCGTCGCCTCGGTGTCCGGCGGCAGGGTCGCGGACGAGACCCACCAGGCCACTCCCTGCAGCCCCCACTGGCGCACCCGCGCGGCGACCTCGTCGAGGATCTCCGCCGCGGGCCGCCCGGCCCGCGACCGGGTGACCTGAGCGGCCGGGAAGGCCGGGTCGAGCACCCAGTCCGGGTAGCGGATGAGCCGGTAGTCATCGGCCCGCACCTCGACGGCGCCGTCGGGCCGCCATTCCATGGCGATCGTGGCGTCAAGCACCTGCCGTGGTGTCCACGAGCTCAACGCCTGACCTCCCCTTCGGGGCGCCCCCGGCGGGCAGCAAGGCGGGCCGGGCGCCGTAGCCATTCCCGCTCCGTGCCGGCGCTGTCTCTTTTTTACCGAACGGACCGGGCGCGTGCCCCGCGATCGTCCAGGCCCACCTGGGTTTTCCGCTGGCCGAGCGCGGCCGCGCCCGCGGCGGCCAGGGCGAGGAGGAGGGCCAGGGCGAGCGCCAGGAAGGGACGGCTGGCCCCAGCCTCGGCCAGCCCAGTGTTGGCCAGCCCAGTGTTGGCCAGCCCGGTGTTGGCCAGCCCGGTGTTGGCCACCCCGGTGCCAGCCAGTACTGCGCCGGCCAGTGCGGCGCCGCCGGCCGCTCCACCGTTCATGATCGAGTTGAGCCAGGCCTGGGTTTCCGTGCCGCTGCCGCGGGGCGCCGCGGCGGCCGCCTGGCTGAACAGGGTGGCCAGCGTCGGGCCCAGGCACAACCCGGCCAGCGGGGCGGCGACGGCCAGCAGCGGGGCGTCCAGCCCGGCCACGGTGAGCAGCGCGAGCATCAGGCCCAGGGCCGCGGCGGGGGCGACACCGGTGGCCAGGGCGCTGGCCAGCACCGGGCCGGTGATGTAGGCCAGGTCGAACACCGCGGCGTCCAGCGCGAAGGCGGCCTGGGCGAGCCGGGCGCCCGCGTGCACGGACCACAGGCTGCGCATGCCCGGGCTGAGCGGCGGGTTGACCAGGCCGGCCACCGCCGCGGCGCCGATGAGCAGCCCGGCCGGCGCCTTGGCCAGGGCGGCAGCCAGCAAGGCCAGCAGGGCCAGCGCGTAGCCGACGCCGCAGCCGACGGCGACCGGGAGGAGTCCGTACCGGTCGGCTAGCCGACCCCGCACCGGGCCGGTCACCGCCTAGCCCAGCGTGTAGCCCGCCACCACCAGGCCGGCCACCGTCATCGACGCGTGCTCGGCCGCCACCAGCAGCAGCGTGATGCTGACCATGCCCTGCGGCAGCCGGGCGCAGGCATCCGCGACCGCGAGCCTGCGCAGCGCGGGCTCGGTGAACAGCCCGCGGTACGCGGCGACGGAAACCGTGCTCACGCCGGCCCGTCACTGCGGCGGGCGGTCATATCGGGCACGTCTAGCGAATCTAGCACCGCTCGCCGGGACGGCCCTGGCCCGGAAGCGTCATCCGTTGTTCAGGTCGCGGTCAACCCGGCATGGCTTTGGCCCGGAACGATGTGAAAGCGCCGGAAAGCGGCGGCCCTGGGCTGGCAGGAGGACATCATGCGGATGAGACCGATATGGCGAGCGGCGGCCATCGCCGCGAGCGCGACGACTGTGCTCGGCGGTACTACCCTCGCCTCGGCGGCGACCGGGCAACCGGGTCACGGCGGTCACGCCGGCGGCGTCCGGCATGTGCTGCTGATCTCGGCGGACGGGCTGCACCAGCAGGACCTCGCCTGGTACGTGCGGACATATCCGCACTCGGTACTGGCCGCCCTGGATCATCAGGGCCTGGAGTACAGCAACGCGGAGACGCCCTTCCCCTCCGACTCCGCGCCGGGCATGGTCGCCCAGGTGACGGGTGGCGACCCGCGGGTGACCGGCATCTACTACGACGACACGTGGAATCCTGACGTGTTCCCCGCCGGCACGACGAACTGCTCCGGTCCCGTGCCGGGCGGCGAGGCCGCCTACGAAGAAGCCATCGACGTCAACCCGAACGCCCTTGACGCGGGCCAGGGCCTGGCGGGCCTGCCGGGCAGCATCCTGCAGATGACCCCGAACCTGCTCCAGGTCATCGACCCGGCGAAGCTGCCGGTCGACCCGAAGACCTGCAAGCCGATCTACCCGAACCAGTACCTGCAGGTCAACACGATCTTCAACGTGGCCAGTGATCACGGGCTGCGCACGGCCTGGTCGGACAAGCACCCCGCCTACCAGATGTTCTCCGGGCCCTCGGGCAACGGCGTCCAGGACTACTTCACGCCCGAGATCAACAGCCAGGCCCTCGGCTTCCCCGCGGGCGACGACTGGACCAAGGACAACGCCGCCACCATGCAGTACGACTCCTACAAGGTGCAGGCGATCCTGAACGAGATCGACGGCTTCGATCACAGCGGGAAGCACCACGTGGGCGTTCCGGCCATCTTCGGGATGAACTTCCAGACCGTCTCCACCGCCCAGAAGCTGCCTACCTCCGACGGGCTGACCGGCGGATACCTGCCGGGCGGGACGGTTCCCGGCCCGCTGCTCACGCGGGCGCTCAACTACCTCGACACCGAGATCGGCGCGATGGTGTCCCGGATCCGGGCGCAGGGCCAGGCCGGCAGCACCGCCATCATCGTCTCCGCCAAGCACGGCCAGTCGCCGACCGACCCGAACGCCCTGGCCCGCGTCCCGGACGCGCCGGTCATCAGCGCGATCAACGCGGCCTGGACGGCCGCGCACCCGACCGCGGGCAAGCTCGTCGTCTTCTCCACCGATGACGACGGGATGCTGCTGTGGCTGAGCGATCGCTCCCAGGCGGCAGCCGACTTCGTGAAGAACTACCTGCTGACGCACTCGGCGGCCGGGAACAACATCAGCGACAAGGCGCTGACGGTCTCGGCGTCCGGGCTGAGGGCGGTCTACGCGGGCGCCGCCGCCGCGGCCTTCGTCGGCGTCCCGGCCAGCGATCCCCGGCACCCCGACGTTATCGGCATCGCCCAGCACGGCGTCGTCTACACCGGCGGCACGGCCAAGATCGCCGAGCACGGCGGGGACGACCGGCAAGACCGCAACGTGCCCATCCTGCTCGTGCTGCCCGGCGTGCGAGACGGCCGGACCTTCGGGACTCCGGTCGAGACCACCCAGATCGCCCCGACCATCCTGCGCCTGCTCGGCCTGAACCCGGACGAGCTGCAGGCCGTGCAGATCGAGCGCACGCGGGTCCTGCCTGGCGTGAAAGGCGACACCGGACACTGACGCACCCAGCCACCGCGGCGCCGGGCAGTTACCATGGAGACCCCGGTCAATATGGGCTGACCGGCGCCGCTGGGGGAAGCCAGTGAAGTTCGTGCAGTATTACCTGGACTGCCTGTCGCAGGCCTCCTACCTGATCGGCGACGAGACGAGCGGGCGGGCGGCCGTGGTGGACCCCAGGCGGGACGTCGAGGAGTACCTGGACGACGCGGCCGCCAGCGGGCTGGGCATCGACTACGTCATCGAAACCCACGTGCATGCCGATTTCCTCTCCGGACACCTGGAGCTGGCCGCCGCAACCGGTGCCGCCATCGTCTACGGGGAGGCCGCGGACCTGCACTTCCCGCACCGCAAGGTCGCTGACGGCGAGCGCATCCAGCTGGGTCAGGTCAGCCTGGAATTCCGGGCCACCCCGGGCCACACGCCCGAGTCGATCTGCATCGTGGTGTGGGAGGCGCCCGGCGCGGACACCCCGTACGGGGTGCTGACCGGCGACACCCTGTTCATCGGGGATGTCGGCCGCCCGGACCTGCTCTCCGCCCAGGGGCAGACCCCCGAGGATATGGCCCGCCAGCTCTACCGGTCGCTGCACACGAGCCTGCTCACCCTGCCGGATGCCACCCGGGTGTACCCGGCCCACGGGGCGGGGTCCGCGTGCGGGAAGAACCTCTCCACCGAGAAGGCGTCGACCATCGGTGAGCAGCGCCGCAGCAACTACGCGCTGCGGCTCGGGACCGCCGCGGATTTCGTGGCGGCGGTCACCGAGGGCCAGCCGCCCCCACCCGGCTACTTCGCCCGGGTGGCCGAGCTCAACCGGGACTCCCACCAGCTGGCCGACGTCGAGGAGCCGGCCCTCCTGCCGCTGGATGAGGTGCTGCGGCTCCAGGCGGGCGGCGCGGCGGTGCTCGACGTCCGGTCCCCCGAGGAGTTCGCCCGCGGGCACCTGCGCGGCTCGGTCAACGCCGGGCTCGACGGCCGCTTCGCCGAGTACGCCGCGCAGGTCGTCGGCGGCGACATCATCGTCGTGTGCGATCCCGGCCGCGCCAGCGACGCCCGCCTGCGCCTGGCCCGGGTCGGCCTGGACTCCGTCATCGGAGCCCTCGACCAGCCGGTGGCCGCATTCGTCCAGCGCCCCGAGGTCACCGGCACCGCCAGCCGCCTGACCGCACGCCAGCTGGCCGACGCCCGGGCCGCCGTCCCCGACCTGGTCCTGCTGGACGTGCGCGGCCCCGGCGAGCGGGACCAGGGTTACATCGAGGACAGCGTGCACATCCCCCTGGGCCAGCTACGGGACCGGATCGGCGAGCTCGATCCGGCCCGCCCGCTCGTCACGTACTGCGCCGGCGGCTACCGGTCCTCCATCGCGGCCAGCCTGCTCCGCGCTTCGGCCTTCGCCGACGTGTCCGACCTCATCGGCGGCTACCAGGCGTGGCTGGCGGCCTGACCGCCGATCAGCCGCTGCTTTCGGCGATGGGCCGGCCCACGGCCAGGGCCTCGAGCAGCGCCGGTTCGAGCTCGGTGCGGTAAGCCGCGTCGGGTTCGGTGCCCATGGCGTCGAGAACGGTGCTGAAGAAGCAGCGGGCGGCGGCCGCCAGCGCCACGTCCATGATGCCGGTGTCCGACAGGCGCTTTTTCCGCTGGTGAGGAGACGATAAGGCGGGCACGAGCAGGCGGGATACCGTAGAACTACCGTATTTCGGCGACGCTACCTGCGCCGGCGGTCCGTGGCGCTGGCCACGTTCGCCACGATCACCGCGAACGGCGGGATCACCAGCGCCACCGCCGAGACGATCACGGCCGCGAGCGCCGAGAACCGGTCGATCACCGCCCAGGCGAGCACGAACAAGCCGATGCAGGTCGCCATGAGCCCGAAATACCAGCGCTTGTCGGCACGCGACGGCTGCGGACCGGCCGGCTCGTTCGGGTCTATGTCGTTGCCCGCCACGAGCGTCCGATGCCCGGCCGCCGGCCGCTCAAACGCGGCGGGCGGCCGGGTCGGGGCCGGCGCGGCGTAGGGGTTTGCGGCGGTCGCGCTGGTTATGTTCATATGCATGTTCGACGAAAGCGTGGTGCTGGACGGGCTGAACGAGCAGCAGCGGCGGGCGGTGACGCACCAGGGCGGCCCGCTGCTGGTACTGGCCGGGGCGGGCACCGGGAAGACCAGGACGCTGGTGGCGCGGGCGGCGTGGCTGCGCGGCAGCCAGGGCGTGCCGGCCGGCCGGATCCTGCTGCTGACCTTCACCCGCCGCGCGGCCAGCGACATGCTCGCACGGGCCGCGGCCGGATGGGACGGCTCAGCCCAGGGGTCCGAGCGGATCTGCGGCGGGACGTTCCACGCCATCGCGCACAAGATCATCCGGCGGCACGCGGAATCGTTCTCGCTGCCGCCGCAGTTCACCATCCTAGACCCGGGTGACACCGTCGACATCCTGGACGTGCTGCGGCCGGACCACGGGCTGGCGGATGCCGGACAGCGGGCGCCGCGGGCGGCGGCGTGCGCCGATATCTACACCCGGTGCGTGAACACCGGACGGCCGGTCAGCGAGGTGGTGACGGGCAGCTTCCCGTGGTGCGCGCCGTTCACCAGCCAGCTGGCCGGGCTGTTCCGGGCCTACACGGCGCGCAAACGGGCCCGGCACCTGCTTGACTTCGATGACCTGCTGCTGCTGTGGCAGGCGGCGCTGGCCGACCCGGTGGCCGGGCCGGTGCTGCGCGGCATGTTCGACGCGGTCCTGGTCGACGAGTACCAGGACGTCAACGCGGTCCAGGCCAGCATCGTGCGGCTGCTGCAGCCGGACGGGAAGCAACTGACCTGCGTGGGCGATGACGCGCAGGCCATCTACGGGTTCCGCGGCGCCGACCCGGCGCACCTGCGGCAGCTCACCGCCGACTACCCCGGTCTGGATATCGTCCGGCTGGACCGCAACTACCGGTCCCGGCAGGGCGTCCTCGACCTGGCCAACCTCATCCGCCCGTCCGCGCCGGGCCTGGACCTGACGCTGACCGGGGACCGCGGTCCGGGGATGGCGCCGCTGCTGGTCCGCTGCCACGACGAGGCAACCCAGGCCCGGGAGATCTGCGCCCGGGTGCTCGACGCGCACGAGGACGGCGCCGCGCTGCGCGACCAGGCGGTACTGGTCCGCGCCGCGCATCACAGCGACCTCCTGGAGATCGAGCTCAGCGCGCGCAAGATCCCGTACGTGAAGTTCGGCGGGCTGCGGTTCACCGACACCGCCCATGTCAAGGACTTCCTCGCCGCTGCCCGGATCCTGGCCAACCCGGCCGACGACATGGCCTGGTTCCGGCTGCTGCGGCTGCACGAGGGCATCGGCCCGGTGCACGCCCGCCGCGTCCTGGACGCCCTTTTTTCCGGGCAGGACGGTCCGGCGGATGGCTGGGCGGAGGCCGTCGAGGCGGCGCCGGCCCGGTCCCGGCGGGCCCTGGCAGCCACCCTCGGCCGGCTCGCCGACGCGGCGGGTGGTGCGGGCACGGCGGAGCCGGCCGGTCCGGCGACGGGCGATCCGGCGACGGGCGATCCGGCGACGGCGGCGGCGGCGATCCTGGGGCTGCTTGACCCGCTGATCCGCGCCCGCTACCCGGACGCCGCGGTCCGGATCACCGACCTGCAGCGGCTCGCCGACGCGGCCGCGGCCCAGCCGTCGCTGCACGACGCGCTGGCCGAGCTGACCCTGGATCCGCCCGTCTCCTCGTCCCACCTGGCCGGGCCGCCCCGCCTGGACGAGGACTACCTGACCATCTCCACCATCCACGCCGCCAAGGGCCTGGAATGGCCGGTCGTGCACCTGCCCCACCTGGTAGACGGCGCGCTCCCCAGCGACATGGCCCTCGGCGACCCCGGCGGGCTGGCCGAAGAGCACCGGCTGTTCTACGTGGCCATCACCCGGGCCCGCGACCACCTGTACCTGTACGCGCCGCAGCGGCTGCACTACCACCGCCGCGGCCGCGACGACCGGCACGGGTTCGGCCAGCTGACCCGGTTCCTGCCCGCCGAGGCACTGGCCGCCTGCGACAGCGTCACCGCCGCCCCGCCGGCGCCGCTGCTTCCCGCGGTCGGATCCCTGGCCACGAGAGTCGATGCGGCCCTTGGCTCTTTGTGGGATGGCTGAACGCTCTAAGCTCGCCTCCGGTGATGTTTCTTCTGAGGGGGTTCTGATGGCAAGTGGCCCGGCACCGGTTCCGCAGGCACAGGCGGCCCAGTCGTGGACGTCCGGGGCGAAAGACCTGGTCATGACCGCACTGGGGACACCTGGGGCATTGGGGACCAGCCGGGTGTGGGCGACGACCGGCCAGGGGATCTTCACCGAGATCTACTGGCCAGCCGTCGACCAGCCCCAGGTGAAGGACCTCGGGTTCCTCGTCGGCGGCGCAGGCTGGTGGCAGGAGGTCAAACGGGTAGGCAACTACACGCTGTCCACCCCGGACGCCGGGCTGATGCTGCCGACGATCGTGCACACCGGGACGAATCCGGGCCAGGCGTACCAGCTGACGCTGCGGCCCGTGGTGGACCCAGGACACGACGCGGTGCTCATCGCCTACGACCTGGCGGGCGCGGCGGTGCGCCTCTACCCGCTGCTGGCCCCGCACCTGGGTATCTGCCAGATCACCCCGGAATCGCAGTGGGGGACGCTCGGGGCCGACAACCAGGCGTGGGCCGACCCGACGGACCTGGCCTTGTTCGCCAGCGGCAGCGGCCGCTTCCTGTGCCTGCTCGCGCGGCCCGGTTTCACCCGCGCCGGGGTCGGCTACGTGGGCGACACCGACGGCTGGACCGACTTCAGCCGCAACCAGTCGATGACCCTGACCTACAGCCAGGCCGGGCCCGGGGTCGTCGCCCTGACCGGGGAGCTGGCGGCCGGCTCCGGGTTGCTCGCCGTGGGGTTCGGGGACAGCCAGGCCGCCGCCCGGGCCGCGGCGCAGGCGAGCCTGGACACCGGGTACGACGCGACGGCGGCGGCGTTCACCCAGGGCTGGCAGGCCTGGACGGCGGGCCTCACGCTGCCCGCGCCGGCCGCGCCGCCCGAGCTGGCGGGCGCGCTGCGGGAGTCGGCGGTGGTGCTGCGTACCCACGCCGACCACACCGTGACCGGCGCCTACGTGGCCGGGCTGGCGATTCCGTGGGGGAAGGACACCAACGACCCTGGCGGCTACCACATGGTGTGGTGCCGCGACGGCGGGGAGACCGCGCTCGCGCTCGCGGCGGCCGGGCATGCCGACGACGCCGCGGCCGCGCTCGGCTACCTCGTCGGCCGGCAGAATCAGGACGGATCGTGGCCACGGTGCTTCTTCGTCAGCCCGGTGCCCAACGCCTTCGACCCGCAGGCGGCGGTCCAGCTGGACGAGGTCGCGTTCCCCCTGCTGCTGGCGGGCAAGCTCACCGAGCTCGGCGTGCCGCTGCCAGAAGGCACCAGCAACGCGATCACCAAGGCGGCCGGCTACCTGGCTCAGAACGGCCCGGTGTCCGGCCAGGACGTGGACCGGTGGGAGGAGAACCCGGGCGCGAGCCCCTTCACCATCGGCCTGGAGATCGTCGCGCTGCTCGTCGCCGCCACCCGGCTGACCGGCCCGGAACAGGCACTCGCTCTCGCGCTGGCGGACAACTGGAACGAGCGCCTGGAAGAGTTCACCTACGTGTCTGGCGACGAGGTCGACCAGGCCTTCGGCACCGACGGGCACTACGTCCGGATCGGGCTTTCCGGCAGCGGGCGGGTCGCGCTGGCCAACCAGCCGCAGGGAACCCAGCCAGTCGACGCCGCGGCCCTGGTGGGCCTGGAGTTCGGCTACCTGCCCCGGCTCGGCCTGCGCGACCCGGCCGACAAGCGGATCACTGACACGCTGGCCATCGTCGAGGCGATGCTCGGCGCCGACACCCCGAGCGGGCGCGCCTATCACCGCTATGACATCGACGGCTACGGCGAATGGCTGGACGGCACCGGCTGGCCGGTCCGCAAGTTCGGCATCGGCCGGCCGTGGCCGCTGCTGGCCGGCGAGCGAGGCCACCTGGACGTCCTGTCCGGCGGGGACGCGAGCACCCAGCTGCGGGCGATGCTCGCCATGCGCGGCCGCGGCGGCCTGCTGCCCGAGCAGATCTGGGACGCCGGCCAGCTGCCCTGGCAGAACCTGCGGCCGGGCCAGCCCACCGGCAGCGCGATGCCGCTGGCCTGGGCGCACAGCGAGCTGATCAAGCTCGCCGCCGCCGTCGCCACCAAGAAGCCGGTCGAGCTGCTCACCCTGGTCAGCGACCGGTATCACGCGGCCGTACCCGCCTCGCAGACCTGGTTCTGGCGCGACTGGGCGCCCGTCGTCGCCCTGCCCGCCGGGCGGACCCTGGTGGTGGCCGGCCCCGGCCCGTTCACCCTGCACTACGGCTTCAACGACTGGGATCCGGTCACGATCACCGAACGGGACGCGCAGGCACTTGGCCTCGGCCTGTTCGGGGTCACCCTCACCCCGGCCGACCTCGGCGGGCAGGCCAGCCTGCAGTTCGTCCGCCGCTACCCGGACGGCAGCTGGGAACCCGCCACCCGCCACGATGTCACGCTGGGCGCCCCCGGGCCCGCGACCCTGCGGCTGGCAGATGCCCACCTCGGCCGGCTCGCCGCCGCGGGCGCCGACGCCCGCGCCCGGTAACAACGGCTGGGGGGTGCTCCTCCCACGAGTCGCAGCGCATGCACCGGTACCAGCGCAGTCCGCCCGACTCGCGGGCGAACAGCTCGTCCTCGGCGCGCAGCGCGGCCGCGTCCGTGCCCAGGATCTCGTGGCCGTGCAGCCCGCAGCCGATCAGCTCGTAACGCAGCTTTGGGCGGAAGCGTCGCGGCCTCTCGGTCCCCGGCGCCGCCACGTGCGCCGACCGGTGAGTATCGCCTTCCATTCAGCACCCGCCATCCATTGGCCCAACTTACCGCCAGCCGACCCGGTATCTGGGGTCCGCGGTCAGTTACCGCCCCAGACGATGGGACGGTCGAAATAGGCAGTCACCTGATCCGCGGCAGCCGGCCCGTCGTCCCATTGGACCTTCTGGATCGAGCCGCCGCCCGGGATCAGATAGGCAAGGCAACTCTGGTAAGACCTCCCGTTCACAAACGGTTTCGGCGGCGTGGAGTCATCGCACCGCGAGAACGTCCCCAGGAAGGTAATGCTTTCCTGCTGCTGGCCGCGGTCGTCGATCGCCTGGAAGGTGATGGCGGGGTCGCTGTCCTTGGGTGGCGCGGTATCGCCAAGCGCGGTGACGCGCACCTGCACGTAGTACGGGGTGGATTTCCGCTCGCTCGCGTTGAGGTCGACGTTCCGGAAGTCGGCCATCGTGCCCTTCTGGATTGACTCCACGGTGACCCGGAGCTATCGCGGCTATGGCCCAGGCAGCGATCCGGCCCGGCTTCATGATGTCTCCTCGTATTCGCCCGATACGTCACGCCACGCGACCGCCCCCTCCACGGACGCGCGACGGCCAGGCCGCGATCGCGGGAGATCCGCCATCACAGCGACCCCAGGCTGCCAGCCGGGGCTGGAACCACTCTGAAACGGCGCTGAAACGCCTGGCTAGCTGGAGTGCTGCGATCTGCTCCGCCCATGCGGAAAGGGCACGCCGGTTACAGGCCACCGGATACGCCGCGTAGGCCCGGGAAGGCCGTGGGCCGGTGCCTCTGAGACACGCCTCTTTCAGGAGGCCGGGGCGACGTTGTAGTTCATGCGGAAGAGGTTCTGCGGATCGTACTGGGCCTTGAGGCGGGCTAGTTCGGCGTACTTCTCCGGGCCGCCGAGGGCTTCGACCACGCGGTCCTGCTCGTCGAAGTTGAGCATGTTGACGTAGACGCCCTGGCCGACCCACGGAGCCAGATCGGCGACGGCCTTGCGGGTGCGGGCGATGTAGTCCGGGTCGTCGGCGGGGTCGTCCCAGCGCATGGCGAAGTTCAGCCAGAGCAGGTAGCCGCGGTTGGAGAACGCGGTGTCCGGCTCGGCGACGTCGCCGATCGCGCCGCCGAGGCCGATGATCTCGACCTCGCCCTCCATCGGCATGTCCCGCCAGAAGGCGACGAGCGTGTCGATGGCGTCGTCGGCCAGGTCGGCGACGTGCGCTTCCTTGGTGTAGTAGCGGTGGCCGTCCTCGAACTCGGTGTCGATGAGCCGCTGCACACCGGCCGCGAACGGCAGCACGGTGGTGGCCTTGATGCAGGGCTCCCCGATCTCGGTCAGGCGGCCGATCATCTCGGCGCCTTCCGGGTCCTCGGCGTCGTCCAGCCACATCGAGACGAGCATCAGCAGGCGCCGACCTACGTACTCGGGCGGGACGAACGGCAGGGCCGGCATGTCGTGCTTGAGCGCGGCGTGCCAGCCGACCGTGCGGGGCAGGGAGGGCACCACGTTCGCGTAGCTGCGCAGCGCGGCGGCCGCGTGCTCCGGCTCATAGACCGAGACGCCGATGCGCATCATCGGGCCGAAGTCGTAGGCCCGGAACGTGAAGCGGGTGACGATGCCGAAGTTGCCGCCGCCGCCGCGCAGCGCCCAGAAGAGTTCGGGATGCGAGCCGGCGGAGACCTCGATCACCTCGCCGCTGGCCAGCACGAGCTCCAGGGACACAAAGTTGTCGCAGGTGAGGCCGTGCTTGCGGGAGAACCAGCCGATGCCGCCGCCCAGGGCCAGGCCCGCCACGCCGGTCTCGGACATGATCCCGGCCGGCACGATGAGACCGTGCGGCGCCGTAGCGGCGTCGACGTTGCCGAGCAGGCAGCCGCCGCCCGCGTGCACCAGCTTGTGCTCGGTGTCGACGGTGACCTCGCGCAGCCCGCTGAGGTCGATGGTCAGGCCGCCGTCCGACATGGCCTTGCCCGCCACGTTGTGACCGCCGCACCGGACCGAGGGAGCCAGGCCGTGCTCACGGGCGACGTTGACCGCGGCCACCACGTCCTGGGTGCTGGTGCAGCGCAGGATCAGGCCGGGCCGCCGGTCGATCATGGCGTTCCACACCAGCCGCGCCTGCTCGTAGTCCGCGTGGTCCGGGCCGATGATGTCGCCCAGATAAGTCCCGGACAGGTCCTCGGCGATGCGCAGTCGCGACTGCTCGTTAATTCTCGACGAGATAACAGAGACATGAGAAGGTGCCGTCGATGACATGGGGGTGGTCCTTTCAGGTGCTTACGCGGACACCGCGTTCTTTTCTTCGGCCAGGCGGCGCATGGCGTTCAGGGTGGCCGCGACGGCCTTGAGGTAGTCGCCGGTCATCGAGTCGGCGTACTCCTGCTCTTCGGCCGAGCCGCCCTCGACGTCGGCCACAACCAGGGCAAAGCTGAAGCGGAGCTTGAGGTCGTCCTCAGGACCCTCGATCTCGTTGGCAATCGTGCCGAGCACCGGGCCGGCGATGCGGGTGAACGTCACCCGATGCGGGGCCTCGAGCGTGATCCGCTCGGTGAAGCGCGCACCGCGGAAATCGATGTCGCGGTCGAAGATGGTGTCGCTGTACCGCTCGGTGACCTCGCAGTAGGTCATGCTGGGCACGAACGGCAGCGCGTTGTTGGCCTTGAGCACCAGGCCGTCCCAGACGGCGGCGCGGTCGAGCTGCGGCTCGCCTGCCACGTTGACTGCGAGCTTATGGGTCACGAAGATCATGATGTTTCCTCCGTTGGATCGATCACGGTGTTCTCCAAGGTGCCGAGCCCGTCGATGGTGACCCGGACGACGTCGCCGCCGCGCAGGTACAGGCCGCGGCCCGCGCCGACCCCAGACGGCGTGCCGGTGGCGATCACGTCGCCGGGCTCGAGCGTGACGACCTCGCTGGCGGCCGCGATCAGTTCGGCCACCGGGCAGACCATGTCGGCGGTGGACTCGTCCTGCTGCAGTTCGCCGTTCACCCACAGCCGCAGCCGCAGGTCCTGCGGGTCGGGCACCAGGAAGGCCGGGGTCAGGCCCGGCCCGAGCGGCAGCGAGCCCTCCATGGATTTGGCCGCGAACCAGTCGTAGCGGAACGCGTCCGCAGGCACGACGTCGCGCTGGTGATAACCGCGCGCCGTGAGGTCGTTGCACACGCAGTAGGCCGCGGCGTGAAACCCGGCCCGTTCGGGATCAATGTTCTTGCCCTTGATCCCGATGACCACGGCCAGTTCGGCCTCCCAGTCGTACCGGGCCCGGGCCGCCGAACTGATCACGATGGGGTCCCGGGGCCCGATGACCGAGGTGGTGGGGGCCTTGAGGAAGAAGAACGGCCGCCAGCCCGTCTCCGGGATCTCGCCGCCCATCTCCCGCATGTGCTTGCGGTAGTTGACGCCGGCGCAGATCACCTTGCGCGGCCACTGCAGCGGCGGGAGCAGCGCGTCGTACTCGACCAGCGGCGCCTCGGCGGGGCTGAGGTCGCGCAGCACGGCCTCGGCCGCGGGCCAGTCCTCGAGCAGTTCCAGCGTGCTCGACCAGCGCTTGAGTTCCGTCGGCGCGACCAGCGTGCCGTCCTCTCGCAGCACACCGAACCCCTGGGCGCCACTGGCGGTGTAGCTGGCCAGCGACCAGGTCATGCCTGCTCCTCCAGCGCTGATACGCCGGACACCTGATCGTGCACGCAGGCGATGTCCAGGTCGCCCCAGCCGTCGGCCAGGGCCTTGTCGAAGACCTCCTTGGCGGCGGCGAACACCGACGTGGGCAGGCCCGTCTTGGCGGCGTGGTCCTCGATCTGCTCCAGGATCGGGTGCAGCGTGCGGACCGGGCCCGGGGCGGGAGACCAGGTGCGTTCGGCCATCAGCGGGCCGCGCTGCTTCCAGATCGCCGAGCTCGCGATGGAGCTGTCCAGGGTTTTCTGCACGAGCTCGAGGTCCAGGCCGCTGCGCCGGGCCAGCGCCATCGCCTCGGCGGCGGCCACGGTATGCACCGCGAGCAACAGGTTGGCGACGTACTTCATCTGGGCGCCGGTGCCGAACGCGCCGGTGTAGATCCAGGGACCCGAGATGGCGTCGAGGATGGTCTTGACCTCGTTGACGCTGGCCTGGTCGCCGGAGGCGAACGTGGTGGCCAGCCGCGGCGCGACCATGCCCGGGCTGCCGCTGATCGGGCAGTCGAGCAGGTCCCCGCCCTTGGCTCTCACCTGGTCGCGGAGGCGGGCCTTGCGGTCCACGTCGATGGTGCTCATCTCGATGTGGATGGTGCCGTGTTTTAGGGTGCTAAGGGTTCCATGCGGGCCGCAGATGATCTCCTCGACGTCCTCCGCGGTGGGGACGATCGACAGCAGCACGTCGGCGGCGGCGGCGACCTCGGCCGCGCTGGCGGTCACGTCGCCGCCCGCCTTGATCAGCTCGGGTGAGCCGCTGCGCCGGTAGCCGGTGACGTGGAAGCCGCGCGACATCAGGTTCATGGCGATCGGCAGGCCCATCTTGCCCAGGCCGATCACGCCGACTCGGTCCATCGCCGCCTCCTCGCTGCTGATGGCTGCCGTAGCTAAACTGTATGCAGTTTGACCGTCAGGGACAAGGGCCTGCGATAGAAAAACTGTATGCAGATTGCCGACTGGCTAAGGAGCGATGCGGTAGCCGACGCCGGGGGTGGTGCTGACGACGGGCGGGTCGCCGAGCTTGCGGCGCAGGCGGCCGATGGTGACCGTGACCGTGTTGGTGAACGGGTCGGCCTGCTCATCCCAGACCTGCTCGAGGAGGGCTTCCGCGCTCAGGAAGGCAGGGCTGGCGCGCAGCAGCGCCTCGAGCACGCCGAACTCCTTGACCGACAGGTCGAGCTTGCGCCCGTCCCGGACGGCCGTGCGCCGCAGCGGGTCGAGCTCGATTCCCGCCGCCTTCAGGACGCGAGCCCGCGCCGAGGGCTGCCTGCGGGCCAGGGAGCGGATGCGCAGGACGAGTTCGGGGAAGTGGAACGGCTTGGCCAGGTAGTCATCGGCGCCTAGGCCCAGGCCGCTGACCCGGTCTCCGGGTGAGCCGGCCGCGGTCAGCATGAGGACCATGACCCGGTTATCACGTTCGGTGATCATCTGGCAGAGGATGTCACCGTGGATGCCCGGCAGGTCGCGGTCCAGGACCACCACGTCGTAGGAGTTGACGTCGAGCTTGGCCGCCGCCTCGAGCCCGTCGTGCGCGACGTCCACGGCCATGCCCTGATCGCGCAGGCCCTCGACCAGGACGTCGGCGAGCGACCTGGCGTCCTCCACGACGAGGACCCTCATATCGGGACCTTGGCGGGGGCGAACGGCAACGCGATGGTGACCCGCAGGCCGCCGGCCGGCCTGGCCTGCAGGTCGAGGGTCCCGCCGTGGGCCTCGGCGATGGCCGCGACGATGGACAGCCCGAGCCCGGCGCCGGCCGTGAGCGAGCCCGTCCGGTCAGCCCTCACCCGATCAGCACCGAGCCGCCGGAACGGCTGGGCCAGCTGATGGACCTGGCCCTGGTCCAGGACCTCCCCGCCGGTCTCGACCATCAGGCGCGCCTGGTCCTGACGGGTCTCGGTGAGGACCGTGATCCAGCCGCCTTCCTGGTTGTGGGTCACCGCGTTGTCGATCACGTTGTCGACCATACGGCTGATCAGCGGCTGGCTGCCCTGGACCCAGTTGCCGTCCCGGCTGCTGTAGTGCTGCACGACGAGATGCTTGTCCGTGATGGCCGCGGCCCGGGCGGCCAGGGCCGCGTCAGCTACGGCGTCGAGGGACAAGGTCGCGTACCCGGGCAGATCGCTGCGCAGGTCGCCGTGCTGCGCGCGGGCCAGCGCGAGGAGCGCTTCGAGCAGCCGGTCCACCTGGTCGAGTTCGGCCCGCAGCCTCCTGGTGAGCGTCGTGGTCTGCGGGGCGGGTTCCGGCTTGGCCTCGGCGACGTCGAGCGACGCCCGCATGGTGGCCAGCGGGGTGCGCAGCTCGTGGGAGGCGTTGGCGACGAAACGGCGCTGGGCGGCGAACGCGCCCTCGAGCCGGGCCAGCAGTTCGTCGATGGTGTCGGCGAGATCCTTCACCTCGTCCACCGGACCGGGCACCGCCAGCCGCTCGTGCAGGTTGTCCGCCGAGATCCGGCGGGTCGCGGCGGTCATCACGCGCAGCGGGCGGAGTACCCGGTTGGCGACGAACCAGCCAAGCACGACCGACACGACCAGCATGATGCACAGCGCGACCGCCGATCCGATCAGCAGCGCGTGCCACAGGGTCTGGTTCGGCTGGCTGGCCTGGGCCGCGAGCTGATCTCGCAGCTGGTGGATCTGGGCCTGGGCCTGAGCCAGGGCCTGGGTTGGGGCCGCAGTGCCGCCGGGCGGCTGGACGGCACGGCTGACGGAGGACGAGGACCGCACCGTGACCAGGCTGGCGATGGCCAGCAGCCCGGCTCCGGTCAGGAGGGTCAGCAGGCCGTACAGCGCGGTCAGCCGGAGCCGGGCGGAATAACGACTGAGCAGGCGCATGGGCGGCTCCTTCCCGGTCACTGCGGTCCCGGGTCACTGCGGTCCCGGGTCACTGCGGTCCCGGGTCACTGCGGCCCGGCCTCCAGGATGCCTGGCTGGACCTAACAACGGCATAACGGCCTGCGTTCGGTCCGTGTTATTGCCCGCGCCGTACAACCACGGGTATGGAAACCACAATTTCTGTCAGCGGGCTGCGGAAGCGGTTCGGGCCGGTGCTGGCGCTTGACGGGATGTCCTTCACCGTCCAGCCGGGGCGGGTCACTGGGTTCGTCGGGCCGAACGGGGCCGGGAAGTCCACCACGATGCGCGTCATCCTCGGGCTGGACGCGGCCGAAGCGGGCACCGCCCTTATCGGCGGGCGGCCGTACGCCTCGCTGCGGAGCCCGCTTCGCCAGGTCGGGGCGCTGCTGGACGCGGGCGCATTGCAACCGAGCCGGTCGGCTCGCAACCACCTGCTGTGGCTGGCCCATTCGCAGGGTCTGGGCGCCCGGCGGGTCGATGAGGTGATCTCGCAGGCGGGCCTGGAGGCGGCGATCCGGCGCAAGGCGGGCGGGTTCTCCCTCGGCATGCGGCAGCGGCTGGGGATCGCCGCCGCGATGCTCGGCGATCCGCCGGTACTGATGATGGACGAGCCGTTCAACGGCATGGACCCCGAGGGCATCGTATGGATGCGCGGGTTCCTGCGGTCGCTGGCCGCGCAAGGGCGGGCCGTGCTGGTGTCCAGCCACCTGATGAGCGAGCTTGAAGACGCCGCGGACCACCTCGTGGTGGTCGGTCGCGGCCATGTCATCGCGGACACCAGCGTCCGCGACCTGATCGCGGCGGCGTCCGGGGACCGGGTCTTGCTGCGCACGCCGGCCAGGCCGGCGGCGGCCACGGCGCTGGAGGGTGCGGGGGCCGCCGTGGCCGTCACCGGCCCGGACGCGCTGACCGTGTCCGGGCTAACCGCGGAGCAGGTGGTGAGGCTGCTCAGCGAGGAAGCGGTGCCGTTCGCCGAGGTGTCCGCGCACCGGGTGTCGCTTGAGGAGGCATACATGGAGCTCACCAGGGACGCGGTGGATTTCCGTGCTGTCACGGGGCTGGCCCCGGCTGGGTCGGCCCCGGCGGGGTCGCGGGGGGCCGGGCGATGACGACGGGGACCGTCGCGCCGGACCGGTCCGGGCTGCGGGGCGGGCGGGATGGCTTCTGGCCACTGCTGCACGCGGAGTGGACCAAGTTCAGGACCGTACGCGGCTGGGTCATCGGCCTTCTGGTCGCGGTGCTGGTCACCGTGGGGTTCGGGCTACTGGCGCACGATTCCTGCAGCACCGGGAACAACAGCGCGTGCACGCTTCCGCTTGGGCCGGGTGGCGAGGCCGTGGCTGACAGCTTCTACTTCGTGCGCCAGCCGCTCGACGGGAACGGCAGCATCACCGTCCGGCTGACCTCGCTGGCCGGCCAGATCCCCAACCCGTCGTCGAGCAACCACGTCCGGGGCGGCACCGGCGGGCCCGGCACGCAGAACATGCACAGCGGGCTCGAACCCTGGTCCAAGGCCGGGATCATCATCGCGGCGAACACCAGCCAGGGTGCGGCCTACGCGGCGATGACGGTCACCGGCGCGCACGGGGTGCGGATGCAGTACGACTACACCGGGGATGTGGCAGGCCTTCCGGGCGCGGTCAGCGCGGCCTCCCCGCGCTGGCTGCGGCTGACCCGGGCCGGTGACACGCTGACCGGCTATGACTCGGCGGATGGGACGAGCTGGACCCGGGTCGGCACCGTTCGGCTGGCCGGGCTGCCGGCGACCGTGCAGGCCGGGATGTTCGCCGCCTCGCCTAAGTACACGCAGGTGATCTCGCAGGGCCTGGGCGGATCCACGGGCACCGGCGGCCCGACGCTGGCCACCGGGACCTTCGATCACCTCAGCCTGCGGGGCGACTGGCCAAGCGGGACGTGGAGCGGCACCGACATCGGCGGGATCAATGGCATGTACCCGCAGGCACCGGGCGGATTCAAGCAGGCCGGCGGCGGGTTCGTGGTGACCGGATCCGGCGATATCGCGCCGGACGTGCCGGGAGACGGGGGCGGTGGCGGCGCCATCTCGGAGGCGCTGGTGGGCACGTTCGCCGGCCTGATCACGGTGATCGTGGTGGCGGCGATGTTCATCACCGCCGAGTACCGGCGCGGGCTGATCCGCACCACGCTGACCGCGAGCCCGCGGCGTGGCCAGGTCCTGGCGGCCAAGGCGATCGTTACGGGCCTAGTGGTGTTCGCCACCGGCCTGGTGGCCGTGGCCATCGCGCTTCCGGTCGGCGAGCGGACGATACGGCAGGGCGGCACCTTTATCGACCCGGTGAGCACGCTCACCGAACTGCGCCTGGTGGCCGGGACCGCGGCCCTGCTCGCCGTGGCCGCCGTGCTCGCCCTGGCCATCGGCACCATGGTGCGGCGCAGTGCGGTCGCGGTGACCGCGGTCATTGTCGTGATCATCGCGCCGTACATCCTCAACACCGTCCTGTCAGCCAGCGCCACGCAGTGGCTGCTGCGGCTCACGCCAGCCGCGGGATTCGCGATCCAGCAGGCCTACCCGAAGTATGCGCAGCTCAGCGCGTCCTACGTCGGCGGCGGGTACTACCCGCTGGCCCCGTGGGCCGGCTTCGCCGTCCTGTGCGGCTGGGCCGCAGGCGCGCTGGCCCTGGCCGCCTTCCTGCTACGCCGGAGGGACGCATGAGCGTGGCGGATGCGGGCTGGTCCGGGACCGGCTGGCCGGGAGGCACTGCGCTGCATGCGGAATGGACGAAGCTGCGTACCGTAGCCGGCACGGTCTGGCTGCTGCTCGCCACGGCGGCGCTCACCGGCGGGGTGAGCGCGGCGGCGGTCGCGTCGGCCAGGTGCCAGTCCGGCGCCGTCTGCCAGGTGGATCCGGCCAAGCTGAGCCTGACCGGGGTCGAGTTCGGCCAGGTGATCGTGGCGATCCTGGCCGTACTGGCGGTCAGCGGCGAGTACAGCACCGGCATGATCCGCGTGACGCTGACCGCGATGCCGCGCCGGACCACCGTGCTGGCGGCCAAGGCGGCCGTCGTCACCGGCCTGGTGCTGGTGGCCGGCACCATGGGCGTCCTCGGATCCGTGCTAGCCGGGCGGCTCGTCCTGCCTGGGCACGGCTTCTCCCCGGCTCGGGGCTATGCGCTGCTGTCGCTCGGCGACGGGCCGGTGCTGCGCGCCGCGGTCGGCTCCGTCCTTTACCTGGTGCTGATCGGCCTGCTCAGCCTGGGTGTCGCCACCGTGATCCGGGAGTCCGGCTTCGCCATCGGCGTGGTGCTGGCCCTGCTGTACCTGTTCCCGATCATCGCCAGTGTGGTCACCGATCCGCGCTGGGAGCGGCACCTGCAGCAGATCGCGCCGATGAACGCCGGGCTCGACATCCAGGCCACCACCGGGCTGGGCAGCCTGCCGCTCAGCCCGTGGGCGGGCCTCGGCGTGCTGGCGGCCTGGGCCGGCGGAGCGCTGCTGGCCGGCGGCCTCGCGCTCCGGCTGCGCGACGCGTGATCGGCTGAACCGGCTTCGTGCCCCGGTGCGGCGCTGCTTTGACCAGGTCCGGCTTTGCGGGTGGAGGGGCGATGGGCTTCCTCGCCGGGAGGACGTAAACTGTATGCAGTTATGCGTGAGCCGTGAATTGTATGCAGCCGCCGTCAGATCGGGGAGAATGTTGGCCATGCCTCGTGCTGCGCAGGTCCCTGAGATCCGCAAGGTGGACTTGCCCGAAGCCCGGCAGGCCATCCCGCACGTCCATGCCTACCTGCGGGAATGCATCCTCGACGGCACGTTGTCGCCGGGGACCAAGCTGTCCCAGGTGAGCCTGGCCGCCCAGCTCGGCATCAGCCGCACCCCGCTCCGGGAGGTGCTGCGGATGCTGCAGGAGGAGGGCCTGGTCGAGATCGAGCCGAATCAGCGGACCCGGGTGGCAGGCCTGGATCCGCAGGAGCTCGACGACGTCTACGCGAGCCGGATCCTGCTGGAGACGCTGGCGCTGTCGATGACCATCGGGCGTTTCGGGGCCGAGGCCCGCGCCGAAGCCAAGCGGATGCTGACCGCGATGCGGCGCGCGGCCAAGGCCGGCGACTTCGACGCGTGGTTCGCGGCGCATACCGATTACCACCGGATCTGCACCGCGGCAGCCGGCGAGGCGATGCAGCGGCAGCTGCGGGCCTTCGCGGACCGGACCACCCGGTACATCCGCATCTACCAGCTGTCCGAGCCGGGTAGCTGGCAGGCGGCCGGCGATGTCGAGCACGCCGCGATCCTGGAGGCACTGATCGCCGACGACCAGCAGGGGGCGCTGACCGAGATGGCGCACCACCTGGAGCGCACCGCGCTGCGGGTGCTGACCGACTGCGCGCCGGACTTCGTGCCGGTGGCGGTGCCGCACGCGGTGGCGCTCATCGACCGCCAGGCTCCCGCCGCGCTGCGGCTGACGGGGGCGAGCTGAGGCTTTCCGCCCGCCTGGTCATCTGGCTTCAGTGTCCGAGTGGTGCCACTGGCGGCGCTGAGGGTCTCGCGTCGGCGTTAGCCGCCGCGTCGGCGTTAGCCGCTGCGGAGCCGATTCCTCGAGATCATTGGCCAGAAGGCCTCATAAGGCAATTTGCCCGTTTTATGCCATTTGACGGTAAGGCAATACTAGCCTGGTAGGAAGAGATTAATTGCAGCAAGGTGCCATGTTTCGTGCTAAAATTCGAACCATACGTTCCGTAATTAAACCCCTCAAACTAAAGGCGGTTTAACCATGGCCGAAGGACCGGCGCCCGGCAGCGGGCGGGGCGAGGACCCCGCCGGCCGCGGGACGCCGGACGGGACCTCGGGAGACGGGGACCACGCGGGCGGCCAGGGCACGGACGAGCGGGGTGCGGGGCGGACCTCACGACCCGCGAGCAGGTCCGCGCGCGGATTCGCGGAGGGCGGCCCGCTGGACAGGGCCCTGCCCGGGGCCGCGCTGACCAGGATCCTGGACCAGGCATCCGGCCCGGCCCGGCGGTGCGGGGGAGCCAGCGATGATGAGGTGGCCGGGATGCTGGGCCGGTGGGAGGCCACCGAGGCCTGGTGCGCCGCCGCGAAGCTCGGAGTGATCCGGGCGCTGATCCGCCGCCGGACCCTGCCCGGCTATGAGCCGGCCGAGCCTGGAGGGCTGCCCGGCGCGTGGCAGGAGGGGCTGACCCAGGAGGTGTCGAACCAGCTGGGGGTCTCGCTGCGGGCGGCGGATGCACTGATCGGGCTGGCCACGGACCTGGACACCCGGCTGGTACTGACCAGGGAGGCGCTGGAGGCGGGGGTGATCAGTCTGGCCAAAGCCCGGATCATCCACGAGGCCACCGCCGTCCTCGACGATGCGCACGCCTCCGTGGCCGAAACCCTGATCGCGGACCAGCTCGCGGGCAAGACCCCCGGGCAGGTCGCCGCGCTGATCGCCCGCGCCGTGGTCACGGTCGACCCGGAGGGGGCAGTCAAGCGGCGGGAACAAGCGCAGCGGGAGGAGGCGCGGGTGCGGTTCTGGCGCGAGCACGCCGGGACCGCGGCGCTGGCCGCGTTCGGGCTGCCCCCCGATGAGGCACTGGTCGCCAACCAGCACATCCAGGACACGGCGTTGGCATACAAGGCCGCCGGGGTGCCCGGGACGCTGGACCAGCTGCGAGTCCGCGCGTTCCTGGACGCCATCAACGGCACCGACTCCCGCCTCGCCCCCAGCCAGGACGACGCCGCCAGCGGCGGAAGTGGAACCGGCGAGGCCGACGGCACGGGCCAGGAGAGCACCGGCGGCACCAGCGGCACGGACGGGACCAGCGGCCCGGGAGGCGGGAACGGTAACAGGACCGGCCCGCCCGGGAACAGCGGAAACGGGGGCGGCGCAGGGCTGACGGCCAGCACCATGCTGACCATCCCGCTTACCACCCTGCTCGGCCAGGCCGAGCACCCCGGCGACGCGCCCGCCCTGGGCGTCCTCGACCCGGCCCTGGCCCGCCACTTGGCCGCCGCCGCCGCCCGCAACCCCAGGAGCACCTGGTGCGTCACCGTCACCGACGACCAGGGACGCGCCATCGGCCACGGCTGCGCCAGACCCGCCCGGGGCAGGCGAAAACCCGGGCGCGACGGAGCCGCCGGAAACCGCGGCAGCACCACCGGGGCCAGCACCACCAGGAACCGCGACGGCCCCTGGCTCACCTTTACCCCCGCCGATGATCACGGACCTCCTCCCGAAGGCGGATACGGCACCTGGCATCTGACCATCGGCGGACGCGACTACATCGTCAAGCTCGTCCCGATCCCGGTGACTGAGTGTGATCACAGGTATGAGTCGGCCGGGTACCGGCCTGGCGTTCTGCTCCGCCACCTGGTCGAGGTGCGGGACGGGCAGTGCACCCAGCCCACCTGCGTCCGCGCTGCCCGGCGCTGCGATTTCGAACATGCGGTGCCGTACGACAGGGGCGGCAGGACCTGTGGCTGCAATGGCGGCTGCCGCTGCCGCCGCGACCACAAAGTAAAGCAATCCCCCGGCTGGACCGTGACTCAGCCGAGGCCGGGCTACCACCAGTGGACCACCCCGTCGGGCCGCACCTACACCACAGAACCGATGAGGTACCCCATATAAGCCGGGCAGTCCACCAGATCCATGACGAACCCGATCTAGCCGGGCGACGGGCCTACATCGATGAACGCGGTGGAGACACCAGCCACGTCGAGGTATGTGACCTCGGGAGCTGGACGCTCATGAAGCTGGGCGGCCGACCTCGGCGGGGGCGCCCGAGCGCACCTGGGGCTGAGTGACAGGGCGGGTCGTGCGGCCGAGCCACATGTCGATGGAACCGGGTTCGGCCGGGTCGAACGTGCGGGGCACCCAGGCCGCGTCGTCCTCGATCCGCCGCACGCCGAACGAGTACTCGTAGGTGAACCCCTCCGGGCCGAGGAAGTACAGGAAGATCGCGCCCGACTGGGGGTGCCGCCCCGGGCCCATCTCGATCTCGACGTCGTGCTCGACCAGGAAGTGCCAGTTCCTGAACACGTCGTCGATGGTCTCCACCTGGAAGTTCATATGGCAGAGTCCCGGCTCGTCACCGCGGAAGACGGCGAGCTTGTGGTGCACGGGATCGATCCGCATCAGGCAGGCCGCGTCACCGAGCCAGTCCGATACCCGGGCGTTGAAGCGCGTGCTCCAGAACCGGTAGGCCTCGTGCACGTCGGGCGCATCCAGGCAGAGGTGACCGAACTCGGCGATCCCCGCGCCGCGGCTGAAGGCCACCGGCCGGGCCACCGTCTCCTGCTGGTTCACCAGTTCCAGCCGGTTGCCGAACGGGTCGTCGAACGCGATGAACTCACGGACGCGCCGCGACCTGGCTTCGGCGGCCGAGCCGCGGTGCACGCTGATCCCGTATCGCTCCAGTTCGGTCTCGGCGGCGTCGAGCGCGTCCGAGCCGGCCACGGTGAAGCCCGAGGAGATGACCCCGGAGGGGCCTTCGACAAGGGCCAGGCAGTGATGCCGGTGGTCCGCGCGCAGGTGGGCGACGCCCACCTCGGTGGGCGTCACCAGCTCAAGGCCGACGACGCCGGTGGCGAAGCCGGTCGCGGCGTCCAGGTCCGCGACGCCGGACCTGACGTAGGCGATATCGGTGAGCGTAATCATCGGACCTGCTCTGGATCAGGCGAACACGGGAGCCAGGTCGATGTAGATCTGCCAGTCACGCACCAGGTCGCCGTCGAAGACCAGGACGTCGCAGTTCGGCACGGTGACCGACTTGCCATCCTTGCGCCGGTACTCCACGTCGATCTGCGCGATGACCGTATCGCCGACCTCGTAGATCTTCTGGACGTGGTGGGTGAGGCCGTCGATCGTGGCCCAGAAACCCAGCACGCCTTCCTTCACGGCCGCCCGCCCGATGGCCGGGTCGGCATTCGCGAAGCGGAACCTCGCGTCGGGCGTGAGGTGCGCGACGAACTTGTCGGCGTCCATGCCGTCGATGTCGGCGAAGATCGGGGCTACGTCACGGCTCATGATTCACTCCTTCGTTGGGGTGGGTTTCAGCTGGCTGGCTCTTGGTTGGCGAGGAAGGTCTCGGGCGGCGGCGTGCCCCACAGGTGCGGAGGGACGTCCCAGTCGTTGGCCACCCAGCAGTCGTCGATCTGGTCGATGTCGGAGAACCACTCGATCCACGAGCCCCACGGATCGGGGTTGTAGTGGAAGAAGTTCGATCCGATGGTGTGGCGGCCCAGGCCCCAGCCCGCTTGGCGGCCCTTGGCGCGCATCCGGTCGGCGCCGACCGCGATCGCGTCGATGGACGGGACCTCGAAGCTGGCGTGGTGGAAGCCGCGGTGGGTGCTGGCGATGAACCCGAAGATGTGGTGGTCGCCCGGCCCGGCGTTGAGGAACGTCACCATGTCGTGGTGGATCGTGTCGCTGACCCGAAGCCCGAGCACCTGGGTGTAGAAGTCGGTCATCCGCTGGGGCTGCGCGGTGAACAGCAGCGAGTGCCCGAGCCGCTGCGGCAGCACGTCCCTGGTCGCGTCGGTCCACTGTGCGATGCCGATCCGCTGCCGGCTGCCGCCCATGTTGACCAGCACCTCGGCGGCCGGCCGGGCCGGGGCCTGTGGTTCGTCGAGCAGTTGCACGGCGGTGCCGTCGGGGTCGCGCAGCCACAGGCCGTCCTCGGTGGCGCCGGGCGGCGGCTCGATGACAGGCACGCCGGACCGCTCTAGCGCCTCGCGGACCGCGTCCATGGTGCCCGGGCGGAGCGTGAAGGTGACGTGGTGCAGCCGCTTGGCCGGTGCCTGCACCAGCCGCACCTGCTCCTGATCGCGGCCTGGGCACACGGCCACCAGCGACCCGTCCTTCTCCCCGGTCTCCAGGCCGAAGTCCTGCAGGAAACCCTCGGCCACGGCCAGGTCCGGCACTTCCAGCGCGTAATGGTGCAGCCCTGAGATCATGACCCTTCCCCTTCGAAGGCAAACTGCATACAGTAGAAACTGCATACAGTTTAGACATGCGGCGAGCCGTCTGGGAAGGGGCAGTTCACGGTGATTCCGGGACCGGAGGCGGAGGAGGCATCGGGACGAGGACCGGAGGCGGCGCAGGCATCGGGACGAGGACCGGGACCAGGCGCGGGGGGCGCGCTGCGCGATGAGGTCGCCGGGGCGGCGAACGTGCTGGCCCGGCTGGGGCTGGTCACCGCCTTCGGGCACGTGTCCGCCCGGGCCGGGGAGTCGATGCTGATCACGCCGGCCGCCAACCTGGCCGGCGTCACCGGGGCTGGCCTGATCGAGGTGCCGCTCGCGGCTTCGGGCCGTCCGGGCGGGACGCTGCCCGCGGGGGCGCCGGCGGAGGCGTGGGCGCACCTTGCCCTGTACCGGGCGCGGCCCGACGCCGCGGCGATCGCCCGGGCCCAGCCGCCCAGCGCGTTCGCCGTGGCGGCCGCGGTCACCATGATGGTCCCGCTGCACGGGCAGGCCGCCTGGCTCGGCGAATCGGTGCCGGTGTACGACGACGCCGTGCTGCTCAGGGCTTCCGATCAAGCCGAACGGGCGGCCGGCTGCCTCCCCGCCGGCGAGGCGCTGCTGCTGCGCGGTAACGGCGCCCTGACCCTGGGCGCGACCCCCGGACTCGCGGTGGCCAGGATGTGGCTGCTCGCCGCGGCCTGCGACGTCTACCTGGCGGCACTGGCCGCGGCCGGGGCCAACCCGGTCACGCCGCTGTCGGCCAGCGAGATCGCGTCATGGCGCGGCGTCGGCGACGAACTGCTCCCCCGGCTCTGGCAGCACCTGCGGAGCCGGCCGGCGCCGGGGGCGGGCGAAATACAGGGTTAGGGCCAGCCCGGCGACCATTGGCGTCCACCAGCTCCACGGGTCATGCCACTGGATCTGCGAGAAGAACGTGAGCCCCACGGCGGTGCACCCGACCGGGAGAAGGCGCGACCAGTCCCTGGCCGCGGCGGCGAGCGCCACGGCCAGCGGCGGCCACAGGTAATAAGCCACCATCACCGGCTCGAACGCGGACCGGATCGCCAGCGCGACCGCGGTCCACCAGAGCAGCTCGGTCAGCGCCTCGTTGCTCCACTGCCCGGCCGACCGGGCGGTGCGCCAGCGGCGCGCCACGACCAGCGCGCAGCCGACGGCGGCCGCGATGGCCAGGATCCTGGCCGGGCCGGCCGCCACCTGCCCGTCGGTCAGGTGCGGAGCGAGGTAGATCCACGGGGTGGGGTGGTCGATCGTCGGGTAGTTCGGCTGGCTGGTGACCGCGTGAAGAGTCGCCGTCCAGTTGGCCGCGACCGCGACGGCCAGCAAGAATGCGCCGGGGGTGGCGGCGCGGGCGACATAACCGGGCAGCCGCCGGGGCTCGACGACCGCAGCGAGAAGAGGAAACGCGAGCAGCACGAGCGGCTGCACGGCCACCGCCGCCCCGGCCAGCCATGCCGACCGGGCCGGCCTGGCATCGGCCAGGGCCAGGACGGCGTACAGCAGCAGCCCGATCGCCACGGCGTCTTCCGGGTGCCCCCACCGCACGGTGACGCTCCACAGGGCGGTGGCGCTGGCGGCGGCCAGCCAGAAGCGCCGCGGCCTGGTCGCGCCCAGGCGTTCGGCGATCGCGTCGGCGGCGAACAGGACCACGGCCGAGATGGCCACCTGGTAAGGCCCGGCGAACAACCACACGCTGGGATACGCGCCATGTGCGTGCGGAACGGTCAGCTGGAGCCCGGCCAGGTCGATGACCGCGATGGCCGGGACCAGGATGATGGCCGCGCCCGGGAGCGAGACCAGCTGGGTGGGCAAGGTGTACAGGCCGGCCAGGTTCAGGTGCGCGAACCGCTGCGCCGCGATCAGCGTCCCCCACAGGTCATCGGGCAGCGCCCAGGCGGTCTTGCCGTACAAACGCGGGCCCCAGATCGTGCCCGCTATCCCGGCGGCGGCCATGATCACGGTGGCGAGCAGCGGGAACAGCCTCCTCACCGGCCACCGCGCCTGGGCTGGTGTCACGCGTCCACGTTAGCTTCGATTGGTACCATATTCAGCAGGCACACATCGGAGGCGCGCTGGCCATGACGGACTACATCGGGGCGGCCGTGCTGTTCGTCTTCATCGTGGCGGTGCTGGTCCTGCTGTGGCGGCGCGAGCACCGCTAGGCCGGGGCCGTCCAGGCCGGGCGCGCTGACCGTGTCGCTGAACTGGTACCGGGGCGAACCTCGCGCCGCGCATGCCGGGGCCCGCGCCCGAATTGCCGCCGGTCACCGCGCCGACCCTGGCCATCTGGTCGGACGGGGACCATTATCTCGACGGCGAGCGGGTGCAGAAATCGGCGGCATTCGTCCAGGGGCCGTGGCGTTACGAGGAAATTCCGGACGCGAGCCACTGGGTGCCGCTTGACGCGCCAGAAAGGCTGAACGAGCTGCTACTCGACTGGCTGCGCTAAACATAGATCGTGTGTCTTTTGGCGCCGCTAATGGCGCCAAAAGACACACGATCCGGAATTCGGGGTCAGGCGGCGGTGCGCTGCTCCGCGGCGGCTGTCATCCCGTCGTGCACGACCAGCTGGTGGACGACCTTCTCGGTGGTCGCCTCGTGGGCGGTCAGGTCGGCCAGGGCGAGCACGCCCACTGCGACCGCGTCGGCGAAGACCAGCCAGGTCAGCAGCGTGCCGGAGAAGGCCAGGGCCGCGACCAGCGACCACAGTCCGGCCAGGCCGACCAGGCCATGGCCGAGCTTGCGTGCGTTCCTCGGAGTCAGCACCGCGCTGATCGCGGCGATGACGGTGATGCCTGCCGACACGCCGAAGGCGGTCCAGCCGGCCACCCCGGCGCTCCACGTCATCGAGGCGACGACGAGGAATGCGGCCGCGAGCAGGAACAGGTTGTCAAGAACAAACCGGGAGCTGAGCCTCATGATATGAGCACCTCCTTGACACTGCTTTCTGGCAGCGCCAAACCGTGGTTTCGGCGGGTCGTGATGGCTCGTCGGGTGGTTATTTCTGCTTTCCTGACCACCGGATGATGCAACACCATAGCCATTCTGGAAATGCCCGTGCGGTCATGTCTGCTAGATCACACCGGTGCCCCGGGGCTCGCACAGGACGAGCAGGACGTCGTCCGTCAGCTCGCCGCCCGCGTGCTCGAGCAGGAGCCTGGCCAGGCGCTTGACCGCGCCATCCAGATCGGGCAGAGGCAGGTCGGGCCCAGCCAGGCTGGGCCCAGCCAGGTTGGGCGGAGCCAGGTCGGGCAGCGCCATGGCCGCCGTCACGCGATCGCCGAGGTCAAAGAAGCGGCCGGCGCGATCCCTGGTCTCGACCAGGCCGTCGGTGTAGAAAAGCAGCCGGTCGCCGGGCTTCAGCACGATGTCCTGCCGGTCCGGGTGCGGGTGCAGGCCGAGCGGCGGCGAGAACCCGTCTGGGGTCATGATCTGCAGGCCGCCGACGTCGGTCTCTAGCTTGACCGGCGGATGGTGCCCGCAGTTGACCATGCGCACTTCTCCCGGCGCGAATTCGGCCAGGATAACCGTGACGAAATCCTCGATTTCCATATCCTGCGACAGCCTGGCGTCCATCTTCTCGGCCAGCCCGACCAGATCAGCCTCGCCGAATGCCAGCTCGCGGAAGACGGCCAGGACGGCGGCGCACCGGCCGACCGCGTCCAGCCCTTTGCCCTTCACGTCGCCGATGATGAAGCGCGGCCCGAATTGCGTCATCGCAATGTCATAAAGATCGCCGCCGACAAGGGCGGCAGTGCTGGCCGACTGATAGTGCGAGGCAAATGCCACGCCGCCGAGTTCGGCCGGCAGCGGGCGCAAGATCGCGTGCTGGACTCTTTCGCTGATCTTGATAAGCGCGTCTTCCCGGCGGCTGCGGATCACGGCGGCGAGCACGGCCAGTGTCCCGGCCACCGCGACCATGCCGATGCGATATCCCTCCATCGGGGAGCGGACCGTGCCGGTGAGCGCGGCCACCACGGTGCACAGGGCCAGCGCGTAACCCGCGACCAGCGCGGTCATCCGGCCGTCGCACCGCGCGCAGGCCAGCAGCGGGCCGACCGCGAGGAGACCGGTCATGTTGAAACCCTGCCCTACCAAAATCCCCGTAACAGCAATGGCGGCGTCCAGCACGAGAGCGATCATGATCCAGACGGGCTGCTGACCCATGGCCCTCGTCGCACGCCGCAGTAGTAGGCGCATGCGTCCCCCATCCGAGCTACCCGTGCGATGAAACACCAACCTACTTGACCAGTGCAACGGTTTGCAGCCTTAACCCTGTCACGATAATGAGGCGAGACGGGACGGCGGGGCACGCACCGCAGCCCGTTCGGGATAAAAAAATGATTTTCCCTAACGAACCGTGGTGCTCGTGCAATTTCATGTTTCTGTGGTCGCGGGGAATGCGCACGGACGCGGTGCGATGACTCCCGGCCGCCCGGATCGTCTATACCGGGGAGAAACCTGAAGGATGCCCCAGAAGGAGGCGCTCATGAGCAAGATCATAGCCGGGATCACCACCTCGGTGGACGGGTACATCACCGGGCCTGACGACGGGCCAGGCTGCGGCCTGGGCGTGGGCGGCGAGCGGCTGCACTACTGGGTGTTCGGCGGGCCGTGGAGCTATGAATCCCCCGGCCAGGGCGAGGCGACCGGCGAGGACAAGGCGTACCTCGACGAGACGATGGGGGCCAATGGCGCCGTCATCGCCGGGCGCGGCACCTACGAGGCGGCCGGGCACTGGGGCGACGCCAACCCATGGGGCCTGCCGTTTTTCATCGTCACCCACCGGCCCGCCGACCAGCCGGACGGCGGTCAGTTCACCTTCGCCGGCAGCCTCGACGAGGCGGTCGAGCAGGCCCGCGCCGCGGCCGGGGACAGGCAGGTGCACCTGATGGGCGGCGCGGACCTCATCCGCCAGGCGCTGGCCGCGGGCTACGTCGACGAGCTGACCGTCATCGTCGCACCGGTGGTGCTCGGCGCCGGGAAGCGGCTCTTCGACGGGTTCACGCAGTCGCTCGACCTCGAGCACCTCGGCGTCCGGCAGTCCCAATACGCCACGTTCATCCACTACCGCGTGCAGCGGCCAGCCTGATGTGCACAGTAAGCCGCCGACCTTGGTGGCCTCGGTAAGGATGGTGATGAGGGCGGTGACAGCCTCCTGGGCGTCCGGCCCGGCCGCGGAGACGGTGACGTGCTGGCCCCCGGTGGCGCCCAGGCCCATCACGCCGAGAACGCTCTTGGCGTCGGCGGTGTGATCACCGGCGGTGACTGAGACCGCGGAGGCGAACCGGCCGGCCGCCACCGCGAGCGCTCCGGCCGGGCGGGCGTGCAGGTCACCGACCAGGGTGATGCCCTGCTCACAGCTTGCGGACATGACGTGCCTCCTCTGCCGCGGTGGCGACCGCCTTGACGTCCCCGCCGGCGGCGGCGGTGACCGTCGCGGCCACCGCGCCCTCGACGAACGGCGCGTCCGCGAGCAGCACGCTCTCGGCCTCGCCATAGTCCTCGAGCACCGCCCGCACCGTGAGTACCGCGCTGCCCAGGTCCGGCAGCACGACCACGCCGGCGCCGCTCTCGGCCTCGCCGAGCCCGCGTTCCACCTTGGCCGCGCTGGTCCCGAGATCGCCGTCGTCGGTGCCGCCCGCCGCGATGATGGTCACCGTGCCGCCGCTGACCTGCGCGGCCAGGTGCGCCGCACCGGCGGCGAGTTCGGCGCTGTGCGAGACGAGGACGATTCCGACGGTAGCAGCCGTCATGGCATATCCTGAATGTTGTTCGGCATTGCTGAAAGGGAGTCATGATCCAGTCGGTGCAGCGCGCAGCGCAGATCCTCGCCGTCCTCGGCTCGGGCACGCCGCGTCTCGGTGTGACCGAGATCGCGGACCGGGTTGGCCTGGCCAAGCCCACGGTGCACGGGCTGCTGCGCACCCTGGAGGCCCATGAGCTGGTGGCGCAGGACCCGGACACCGGCAAGTACAGCCTGGGCCCCGGCGTGCTGCAGCTCGGCAACGCCTACCTGGACGGATCCGACCTGCGGGCCCGGTCGCTGCGCTGGGCGGAATCGCTGGCCGAGCGGGCCGGCGAGGCGGTCTGGGTGGCCACCTTGTCCGGCTCCCGGGTGATCGTGCTGCACCACGTGTTCCGGCCGGACAACACCGTCCAGATCCTCGAGGTCGGCGCGGCCATCCCGTGGCACGCCTGCGCCCTGGGCCACGCGATCGTGGCGTTGTTGCCCGAAGCGCAGCGGGCCCGGGCGCTGGCCGGCGAGCTGGCCCCGCTGACCGGGCGCACCAAGACCACCAGGACCGCGCTGAACCGGGCGCTGGCCCAGGTCCGCCAGCGCGGCTACGCGCTCGAAGACCAGGAGGCGACCGTGGGCGACGCCGGGATCGCGGCGCCCATCCTGTCCAGGGACGGCGTGGTGGCCGGCGCGGTCGGCGTGGTCGGCGCGGCCGACCGGCTGCTGGTGCCGGGTACCCGGGACGAGCTGGTCCGGGCGGTCGGCGAGGCGGCCCGCGCCATATCCCGCGACCTGGGCGCGGGACGCGGCGGCATGGTCCTCTCCGCGTTGAGCTGAGGTTTTCACCGGTTCACCCGTTCCCGGCCGACGGCTAGGATCCCCGCGGCGCTCCGGGCGGCCGCTTGCGTGTCGGTGGCAGCGATCCAGCTCGCCACCTGAGGCACGCGGGCCGCGCCGACGCTCAGCGTCCGCACGCCCAGGCCGAGCAGCAGCGGCAGGACCAGCGGGTCAGCCGCCGCGTCGCCGCAGACGGAGACCTTCACCCCGGCTCCCTGCGCGGCCCGGACCACGTTCTCGATCAGCATGAGCACGCGGGGGTCGGCGGCCAGCGCGGGACGGGTCTGCGGGTCGGCCCGGTCCAGGCCGAGCACCTCGCTGGCCAGGTCGTTGGTGCCGATGGAGAAGAAGTCGACGTCCGGGGCGAACTCCGCCGCCGCCGCCGCGGTAGAGGCGACCTCGACCATGATGCCGAGCTCGGGCGAGGCGGCGGCGGCCTCGGCGGCCGCCTTCGCGAGCGCGGCGCGGACCCGGGCGACCTCATCGCGTTTCTTGACCATCGGGACCAGGACGGCGAGCTTGGTGTCGGCGCCCGCGCGCAGGATCGCCCTGAGCTGGTTCTCAAGCGCTCCCGGGGCACCGAGCAGGGCGGGCAGGCCCTGCTCGGCTTCGCTGATCAGGAAGGGCGGGACCTTGTCGCCGGAGAAGTCGAGCAGCCGGACGACCACCGCCCGGCCCGCGAGCAGGCTCAGGACCGGGGACAGGTGGGCCAGGTGGGCGGCCTCCGACGGCCAGCCGGAGGCACCGGTGAATGCGATCTCGGTGCGCAGCAGGCCGACGCCGAGCGCGCCGCCGGACAGGCCGAGCCTGGTCTCCGCGGCCGAGGCGACGTTGCACAGCAGCGTGACCGGTTCGCCGTCGGCCGTCCTGACCTCCTGCGGAGCCCGGCCGGTGAACTGCGGGTCCAGCGCGGCGCCGGCCGCTACGGCACGGGCCGCCAAGGCACTGGCCGCCAAAGCACTGGCCGCCGCGGCGAGATCGAGCTCGGTTTGCGGGTCCGGGTCGACGATCAGCTCGCCCGCCACCGCGTCGAGGATCGCGTGGTGCCCGGCCGTGGCGGCCAGCACCGCCGGGTCGGCGCCGGCCAGCATGGGCAGGCCGAGACCGCGCGCGACGATCGCCGCGTGCGAGCTGGCCCCGCCCGCGACCGACACCGCGCCGGCCAGCCCGCTGCCGCCCGGGCCATGGTCGGCCAGCCCAGTGTCGGCCAGGCGGATGAGGTCGGCCGGGTCGACCTCGCGGCGGACCAGGATGAACCTTCCTGCGGGCGGCGGGGGCGCGCTGTTCCCGCGCAGATGATCGATCACGGCCGCGGCCACCTGGCGGACGTCGCCGGCGCGCTGGGCCAGGTCCGGGTCGGGCAGGGCAGCGAGCACAGCGGCCTGCGCCTCGGCGGCCCGGCTGACGGCGGCGATGCCGTCGGCCCCGGCCCGCACCGCGTCGATGGCCGGGCCGGTCAGCGCGGGGTCCGCCGCAATCAACGCGCCGATGTCCACGATGCCGGCCTGCAGGTCCTGGCCGCGCTCGCGCAGCCGGGCCGCGAGTGCGGCCCGCTCCCGCGCGACCGCGGCGAACGCCGCCCGTACCTCATGCTCGTCCGGGCTCCCGCGGTCCGGGCCCGTCCGGCCGATCTCGCCGGGGGCGTCACCGAGGTAGATCTCCCCGGCGCCGATGCCTTCAGAGACCGGCTGGCCCCGGTACCGGCTCGGTGCGGTCATCGCCCGGCCTGCGCGGCGTCCCTGAGGGCGCCGAGGATGAGCGCGGTCGAGATCGCGCCGGGGTCCTCGTGGCCGACGCTGCGCGGCCCGAGGTAGCTCGCCCGGCCCTTCAGCGCCTGCATGGACACGGTCGCGGCGGCGCCGGCCGAGGCCGCTTCGGCCAGCACGGAAAGGGCGTCGTCCAGCGACGCCCCCGCCGCGATCGCCTGGCTGAACGCTCTGGTCGCCGCGGCCAGCGCATCGACCATGGTCTTGTCGCCCTCGCGGGCGGCGCCGAGTTGCTGGACGCCCGCGAGGGCCGCGTCGAGCGCCGCGGACAGGGCCGGCAGGTCTACGTCGGCGGTGTCCCCGAGCACCTTGCCGGCCCGGCGGAACGCCGTGCCGTACAGCGGACCCGAGGCACCGCCGACCTTGGAAATCAGGGTGTTGCCCGTCACGGTCAGGATCGCCCCGGGCGTGGCCGTCTTTGCGCCCGCGGCTTCCAGCGCGCCCAGCACCGCGGTGAAGCCGCGGGACAGGTTGATGCCGTGATCGGCATCGCCGATCGCCGCGTCCAGCTGGGTGAGGTGATCGCGGTTGGCCTCGATCACCCCGGCGGCCGACACGATCCAGGCCCGGAAGACTTCAGCGTCCATGATGGCTCCCTGACTGACAGTGGAAATCACTGCGCCTAGCGTCCCCACCTCAGGGCGGGCGTGTCCACTGGCGCGTCCCACAGCCGGGTGAGCGTGTCGGTGAGCTGCCCGACCGTCACCGAAAAGCCCTGCATCTCCAGGCTGGTGATGTAGTTGCCCACCAGGTTCCGCACCACATGGCCGCCATGGGCTTCGAGATATTTCCGCACCTCGTTGAACATGAGGTAGAGCTCGATCAGCGGCGTGCCGCCCATTCCGTTGACCATGACCAGCAGATCGCCCTGCACGGGCATATCGGCACTGATGGCGTCCAGCGCCACCGCGGCCAGGTCCTTCGCCGGAGTGAGGGCGGCCCGGGTCCGGCCGGGCTCGCCGTGGATGCCGATGCCGAGTTCCACCTCGGCCTCGCCGAGTTCGAAGGTCGGCTTGCCCGCCGCGGGCACCACGCACGAGCTCAGCGCCACGCCGAAGGACCGGCTCCGCTCGTTGACCTCGCGCGCCACCGCGGCCACGGCGGCCAGGTCAGCGCCCTGTTCGGCCAGCGCCCCGGCGATCTTCTCCACGAACACCGTGGCCCCGGTGCCGCGGCGGCCCGCAGTGTAAAGGGAGTCCACGACCGCGACGTCATCGTTGATCACGACCGGGACGACCTCGATGCCCTCGTCCCCGGCCATCTCGGCCGCCATCTGGAAGTTCAGCACGTCGCCCGTGTAGTTCTTCACCACGTGCAGCACGCCCGCGCCCCCGTTGACCGCCGTGGTCGCGGCGAGCATCTGGTCGGGTACCGGCGAGGTGAAGACCTCGCCCGGGCAGGCGGCGTCGAGCATCCCGTAGCCGACGAAGCCGCCGTGCAGCGGCTCGTGGCCGGACCCGCCGCCGGAGACCAGGCCGACCTTGCCCGGCGTAGGGCCGCTGGCCCGGGTGATCACCTTGTTCTCGACGTCCACAGACAGCGACGGATGCGCCGCGGCGACGCCTTCGAGGGCCTCGGTGACGACCGTCTCCGGGCTGTTTATGAGCTTCTTCATGACGTTGCTCCACCGACTTTCTGCGGTTCTGCTTCTGCGGGCGCGAGGCTGGTCATCGCGGCGTCGGCACGGATCCGGCCGATGAAGACGTAGGCGAGGCCGCCGAGCACGCCGCCGACGATCTCGCCGATGACGTACGCGGGCACCTGCGCCCAGGAGACGGTGCCGCCGAACCCGCCCTGCATGAACACGGTGCCCAGGTAGCGGGCCGGGTTGATGGCCGCGCCGGTCGCGGGGCCGAGGATGATGATGATCGCGAACACAACCGAGCCGATGGCCATGGGGGCCCAGCCGGGCACGGCCCGGTGGTCGATCACGCCGAAGATCACGAAGACCAGCATGAACGTGCCGATGGCCTCGATCAGCGACGCCCGGCCGAATCCCATCGACGCGGAGTTGTAGCTGGTCACCCCGCCGCCCGCGGCGACCGTGGCGGCCCGGCCCAGGGTGAGGAAGATGGCGGCCGCGCCCGCGATGGCGCCGACGAGCTGGGCCGCGATATAGCCGGGCACCTCGCGCCACGGGAACTTGCCGGAGACGGCCAGCGCCACCGTGACCGCCGGGTTGATGTGGCCGCCCGAGATGTGCCCGATCGCGTACACCGCGCCGACGATGACCAGCATGAACGCGAATGAGATCATCCCGAGCTGGGCCATGGAGAAGGGGACCTTGGTGCCGGCCGCGATCACGCCGGTCGCGGCGGCCGAGCCGGCGCCCACGAACACGAGGAACGCGGTGCCGAGTGCCTCAGCGAGAAGCTTCTGCGTAGTGGTGGGGGGAGCTGCCATGCGGTTCGCCCTCGGCCGGGGCCGGGGCGTCTCACCTCCTTCGGCGAGATGGGGATCCTGCTCGAAACGCGTTCGACATTGTCGAACGATGTTTCACGAACGTAAAGCGCGGGAGCCGGCTCCGTCAAGAGGGCAGATCAGATTTACCCGAACGAAATCCCTGCTCGCCGCGCCGCCGGGCTGGAGGCGCTTCGGTCGCCGTCGCGCGGGGGGCGGCCGGAGGCGGCGGGCTAAACGGGGCGGGCGCCGAAGCGGGTTACGACCGTGGCGGCGATCCGTACGGCGAACTCCGCCGCGCCCACCAGGTCCGCGGCGGGTCCGCTGGCCGGGTGCTCGCCGAGTCCGGGAAGCAGGCACCCGGTGGCTAGCCACCTGCTCATGAAGGCGCCGCAGAAGGCGTCGCCGGCGCCGGTGGTGTCGGTGGCCTGCGCCGGGTGCGCGGCGATCAGGACCGGGGCCTCGCCGGGGGTGGCCAGCACGCAGCCCGCACCGCCGAGTTTCACCACCACGACACCGTAATACCTGGTCAGGTGGGAAGCCATCGAGACCGGATCTGGTTCGCCGGTGAGCACGGCGGCCTCGTCGCGGTTGGGGAAGCAGACCGCGGCGCCTTCGGTCCAGCGCAGGAACGCCTTCGGCTCCAGCCGGGCCAGGAAGGCGGCCGAACCCGGGTCGATGGTGACGGCAAGCTCCCGGGCCCGGGCCTCGCCGAGCAGCCAGAGCGCCACCTCGAGCAGCGGCGGCTCGCAGAACGTGTACCCGGTGAGGTGCAGCGCCGCCGCGCCGTCGAGCAGGTCGGCGGGCACGTCGGAGCGGCGCAGCCGCAGGTTGGCGCCCCGGTCGGTGAACATGGTCCGCTCGCCGTCCGGCGCCACCATGATCACGATCGAGCCGGTCTCGGCCTCGCGGTCGGCGGTCAGGTGCGCGCGGACGCCGGCGCGGGCCAGTTCCCGCCGGTGGTATGCCGCGTCGCGGGCGCCGGCCCGGCCGGCGAACACCACGTCGGCACCAAGATGAGCCATCCACGCGGCCTGGTTGGCGGCGGAGCCGCCCGGCCGGGCGAGGATCGTGGCCGGGGTGTCGCTGCCCGGCGTGATGCCATCGAGCGGCTTGACGAGCATGTCGTTGATCACGTCCCCGCAGACCACGACGCGGCGGGGGCGGGCGGGAAGGGGGCGGGCGCTGGTGGGGTTACGGGGCAACACGCACAACGGATCGTTCGGACCAAGACCTTGAGATTCTGGCGGCGAGATCGATGTTGCCCCGGGCGATGTCGAGGTTGACCCCCACGCTGACGCCGCCGGTTACCCGCTGGATCTCCTCGAGCAGGAAGGGACTGACCGCCTTCCCGCGGATGCCCTGGGCGGCCGCGGCGGCCAGCGCGGCGGCCAGCGCGTCGTCGAGCACCTGCGGGTCGAGTTGCTTGCCGGGCGGCAGCGGGTTGGCGACGAGCAGCGCGGACTGCTCCCCGAACGCCTCCCTGGCCGCCATGATGTCGGCGATCTCCGCCGGGGTGTCGGCGCGCCAGTCCAGGTCACAGCCGGAATCCGAGAGCCAGAAGGCCGGGAACCGCCAAGTGCGGTAGCCGAGGACCGCGACGCCGAGGGTCTCCAGCCGTTCCAGCGTGGCCGGGATGTCCAGGATGGACTTCACCCCGGCCGAGACCACCGTGATCGGCGTCCTGGACAGCACGGTCAGGTCCGCCGACTCGTCGAAGGTCTCGCTCGCGCCGCGGTGCACGCCGCCGAGGCCTCCGGTCGCGAACACCCGGATGCCCGCCCGGGCGGCCAGCACGGACGTGGCCGCCACGGTGGTGCCTCCGGTCACCTTCCTGGCCATCGCGACGGCGATGTCGCGGCTGCTGACCTTGACCACGGACTCGTCAGTGGCGATGCGTCCGAGCTCGTCCGGCGCCAGGCCGACCTTGGGCACGCCGTCGATGAGGGCGATCGTGGCCGCGGTCACGCCCTGGCCGGTCAGTATCGCCTCGAACTCCCGGGCGGCGTCCAGGTTGCCCGGGCGCGGCAGGCCGTGCGAGATGATCGTGGACTCGAGCGCGACGACCGGTGAGCCGGCCCGCAGTGCGGCGCTGACCGGCGGGGACACCTCTACCAGGGACGACACGCGAACGATTGTCTCACTGGCGGGGCCGTACTAGGTCGGTACCCCTGCGGGACCCTTCTTTGGTTACTTTCCGTTACGACTTACCGGGCCGCGCCGGAGCCCTGCAGGGCCCGCTGCCATGACTCGGGCACGTGGTCGGCCCGGTCCGGCGCGACCGAGTCCGCCGTGCCGATGATGACCACCGGGCACCTGGCGGCGCGCAGGCAGACCCGGATGACGGGACCCGCGGCCCGGTACGGGTCAGGGCCGTGCGTGTTGCGGCCGAGGACCAGCATGTCGGCGCCCGCCGCCTGATCGAGCAGCACGCGGGCGGCGAGTCCCTCCGCGATCTCGGTGCGCACGCTGACGCCGGGGAACATGCTCAGCACCTCGCTGACCGAGCGTCGTAGCACGTCACGGGCGGCGCCCCAGCTTCCGCCCGACTGCCTGGGCGCCGGGACGGCGTAGCTCGCGACCTGATGACATGCGGACTCCAGAACCAGCACGGCGAGGACCTCCGCGGCGCGCAGGCTCGCCTCCCGGCACCCCCATCTGAGCGCGGCCACGGACTCCGCTGAGCCATCGACGCCGACGACGATCCGCCGGACACCGGAATCTATTGCCATAACGAATCCTTATCCGCTCGCCACCTCTGACCCGCATGGCTGTCCCGCCACAGCCGTCCCGTCAGAGTTTTTCTGATCGTTACTGACAGTTTCCGATCCTAGACCGGAGAAGGTCTCCTGACGAGAGGCGTGAGCCGCTTTTACCGGCGGCGTTGCCTTTGCCACGAGACCCTGCAGTTATCGTACCGTTATTGGGTGTCCGGACGAAAAAGATCAAGTGACCGCCTTGTCCGACTAATAACAATTTTGCGGGGATCTTGGTGAAGGTCCGGAGCGCGAGCAGGTGGACGGTGGTAGCCGCCGGCCTGGCCCTGCTCTGCGGGCTGCCGGTGATCGCCAGCGCGCTGCCGGTGAGCGTGCCCGCGCTGACCGCCAGTCAGCTCCGCGGGCGCATCCTGGCCTCGGCGGATGAGTCCTACGCGGGGTACGCGGAAAGCAACGCGACGTTCGGGCTGCCCCCGGTGGCCGGCCTGACCGGGCTGACCTCGCTGCTCAACGGCGTGACGAAGATGCGGGTCTGGCAGGCGACGCCGGCCCGGTGGCGGGTCGACGTGCTCTCCGACGCGGGCGAGCGCGACACGTACCAGCTCAGCGGCTGCCGCTCCTACATCTGGGATTCCGGCGGGCAGTTGCTCACCGAGGTCCGCGGGCGGCAGACGTTCCGGCTGCCGCGCCCGGCCGACCTGGTGCCGCCCGCCCTGGCGCTGCGGCTGCTGTCCGAGGCCGGCCGGCAGGCTAGGTTCAGCCTGATCGCGCCGGTGCGGGTCGCTGGCCAGCGCGCGGCCGGGCTGCGGATGACGCCGACCGATCCGGCGTCCACCGTCGGGCACGTGGATATCTGGGCCGACCCATCGAGCGGGCTGCCGCTGCTGGTCGAGATCTTCAGCCGCGGTTCGGCCCGCCCGGCGCTTGAAAGCCAGTTCTTCCAGGTCAGCCCGTGGCGACCGGATCCGCGGGTGCTGACGCCGGTACGGGCTTCCGGCACCGGATTCACCGTGACCCGCGCCGGTGACCTGGCCGGGGCGCTGAGCAACCTGGGCCTGGTGGCGCTGCCGGCCCAGCTGGCGGGCCGCAACCGGCTCCCGGTGCAACCCGGGTTCGAATCGATCGGGGTCTACGGAGGCGGGCTGACGACGTTCGTCGTGCTCGGCGTCCGCGGCGCCGCCGGCCGCAACCTGGTCTCGGATGCGGTCTCGGCCGGCGGCACGCCGCTGGCCATAGCGGGCGGCACGGGCGTGGTGATCGGCGCGCCGCTGATCAACGCGGTCATCGTCCGGCCGCCGGGCTTCTTCGTCACCTTTCTGCTCGCCGGGACGGTCAGCGCCCAGCTGCTCGAACAGGCGGCGACCACGCTAACCGAACAGGTGACCCTGTCGTGATCACCACCAGGGCTCTCACCAAGCGCTACGGCGCAGTCACCGCGGTGCAGTCGGTCGATCTCGATGTCCGCGAGGGCGACCGGTACGGCCTGCTCGGCCCGAACGGCTCGGGCAAGACCACGCTGGTCCGCATGCTGCTCGGCCTGGTCTACGCCACCAGCGGCGAGATCGAGGTGCTAGGCCAGCGGATTCCCCGGCACGCGCGCGAGGTGCTGCCGCAGATCGGCGCGCTGATCGAGGAGCCCGCCGCCTACCCGCACCTGTCCGGCCGGGTGAACCTCGCGCTGCTGGACGCGGCCGGCCCGGGCGGCCTGTCCGCCCGGCGCACCCGGCGCGGGCGGATCGACGAGGCGCTGGAGCAGGTCGGCCTGGCCGGGGTGGGCCGCCGACCGGTCAAGGCCTACTCGCTGGGCATGCGGCAGCGCCTCGGCCTGGCCGCCGCGCTGATGCGCCGGCCGCGGCTGCTCATCCTGGACGAGCCGGGCAACGGCCTGGACCCGCGCGGGATCAGGGATCTGCGGGAGCTCATCATCGACCTGAACGAGGGCGGGGTGACCGTCTTCCTGTCCAGTCACCTGCTGGCCGAAGTCGAGCAGCTGTGCACCCGGGTCGGGGTCCTGGACGACGGGCGGCTGGTCCTGCAGGACGACCTGGCGGTCCTGCGCGCGCCGACGGGCCGGATCCTGGTGGACACCCCCGACGCCGACCAGGTGGCCGCGCTGCTCGACGGGCAGGTGGAGCACCGGGACGGCCAGCAGCTGCTGGTCCGCTACGAGGACGCGGCCGCGCTCAACGCGCGGCTGGTCGGGGCCGGGCTGCGGGTCAGCGCGATCGGCCCGCACCAGCGCACACTCGAGGAGATCGTGCTCGCGGTGACCGGTACCGGTTCGGACCACATAGGGAGGCCGTCGTGATCGGGGTCGAGCTGATCAAGCTGCTGCGCCGGCCGCGCACCTGGATCAGCGTCGTGCTGACCTGCGCGCTGCCGTTCATGGTGGCGGTCTTCGTCACGATCACGCACCTGGTCCCGCCACCCGGCCAGGGCAGCGCGTTCCTGTCCGCCGTGCTGCAGGACGGCGCGCTCTACCCGGCGGCCGCGCTGGCGCTCGTGCTGCCGGTCTTCCTGCCGGTCGCGGTGGCCGTCGTGGCGGGCGACTCCATCGCTGGGGAGGCCGCCACGGGCACGCTCCGCTACCTGCTGGTGCGCCCGGTCGGGCGGACCCGGCTGCTGGTCGCCAAGCTCATCTCGGTCATTGTGTACGTGCTGCTCGTGGTGCTGGCGGTGACCTTCACCGCCTACGCCACCGGGGTCTTCCTGCTCGGCCCGTCCCAGGCCGCGGCCGTCGGGCAGGCCCCCGCGGGCGTCGGCGCGGCCGGCCCGGGCGGCGCGGCCGGCCCAGGGCTGGCCGGGCAGGCGCCGACCGCGGGGCAGGCGGCGGGCGGGGCCGTCACGTCGCTGTCCGGCGCGCCGCTCAGCCTCCTCCAGCTGACCGAACGGATCGCGGGAGCGATCGCCTTCATCACCGTCTCCATGCTCGGCGTGGCCGCGATCGCGCTGTTCCTGTCCACCATCACCGATTCGGCCCTCGGCTCGGCGCTCGGCGCGCTGGCCGCGCTGGTGGCCAGCGAGGTGCTGGTGACGCTCAACGCGGCCACTGTGGTCCAGCCGTACCTGCCGACCCGGTACTGGCTGGCCTGGATCGACTTCTTCCGGCAGCCCGTCTTCTGGCGAGATATCCAGCGGGGGTTCGGGATCCAGGCGGTGTACGTCGTGGTGTTCCTGGCCGCCGCGTGGGCGAACTTCTCCACCAAGGACATCACCGCGTAAGGACCCCGGGCCTGCAGTGCCTCCACGCTGTCATGTTTGCCGCACTATGAACCTGGACCGCCGAGGGCTTGCAGGGAGTGACAGTCGGACGGTTGGGGTGGAATAAGGGCGGTGCTGCGCAGGGTGCGCAGGACGATGCCGACGACGAGCGGGGCAGTGGGAAGCTGGCCGTGCCCGATGGAGACGCCGAGGCAGATCGATTGGAGCGGGACGTTCACCGCGCCGGACAGTCTCGCCGAGTCGGGAGGCTGGACCACCTGGTCGTCAGTGGTCCACAGGGACAGCCACGGCGGGCGGGTGGCCGAGGCGGTTCCCTGCAGACGGTCCAGCATGGAACTGCCTGGCACGAGTTCCTCGCAGGCGGCCGGGCATGCGCCGGGCAGGTTGGCCGCGCCGACGGCGGCCAGGTCGGCGCCGTGCAGCGGCGAGCCCAGGGTGATGATCTGGCGGGCCTTGGCCACGCCGTTATAGTCGACAGCCCAGAGCCAGGCCACCACGCCGCCGGCCGAGTAGCCGATCACCGTCACCGGGCCTGAGCCCGCGGCCAGCGCCTGGTTCACGTACCCGTTCAGCACGTTCGCCTGCAGCTGCAGGTCGCCGGTGCCGTCGCCGGCCAGCTTGACCACGACGGCGTGGCCGCCTGCGGCCGCGATCCGGCCGGCCAGCGCGTCGAGCGCGGTGGTGCTGCCGCCGTAGCCGGGCACGAGCAGCACGTCACCCGGGCGGCCGGCGGCCGCGGCCGGAACGGCGGGCTGGCCGGCCAGCGCACGCACCGTGCCGGCCACGGCGGCCGCCACCACGACCAGAGCCAGGACGGCGATGAGCATCCTCCGCCTGCGACTCAGGCCGCCCCACCAGGCGATCGCGTGCATTTCCCCATGGTGCGCCGGTCCCGTCGCCCGCGTCTAACCCCGCGGGACCCTAACTGCCCTGGGTGCTGACGGTCAGGTGGCTGCCGGCCTGGCCCTTGCGGACCCGGACCTGGGCGGGGATCCGTTGCCTGAGCTCGGCGACGTGGCTGACGATGCCGACCATGCGGCCGCCTTCGCGCAGGCCGTCGAGCACGGTCATCACCTCTTCGAGGGTGTCCTCGTCCAGGCTGCCGAAGCCCTCGTCGACGAACAGCGCCTCGATCCTGGTGCCGCCCGCCTCGGCGGTGACGACGTCGGCCAGGCCGAGGGCAAGGGCCAAGCTGGCCAGGAACGTCTCGCCGCCGGACAGCGTGCTGGTGTCGCGGTCCACCCCGGTCCAGCCGTCGCAGGCGAGCAGGCCCAGGCCGGACCGGCCCGCGCCGCGGCGGGCATCGGTGTGCACCAGCGAGTAACGGCCAGAGGTCATCTTGACCAGCCGCTCGCTGGCGGCGGCGGCGACCTCCTCCAGGCGGGCGGCGAGGACGAACGAGGACAGGGTCATGCGCAGCGTATTCGCGCCCAGGCCCGCCGCCAGGTCGGCGAGCCGCTTGGCCTCGGCGGCGTGGGCGGCCAGCGGCTTCAGGTCATCCAGCCGCGCGGTGAGCTGGGGGGCGAGGTCGGCGAGTTGCTCGGCCTTGTGCTGGGCCCGGTCGCAGGCGGCCACGGCGTCGTCGTGGGCCTTGCGTGCCGCCTCGACCGCCGCCTGCGCGCTGGCCAGGTCGGCGGGTGGGTCGAGCGGCACGTCCAGGTCGGGATCGGCGAGCAGCTCGGCGACGGCCCGGGACGAGGCCTCGTGCTCGCGGATGGCCTGGTCGGCCGCGGCCCGCCAGGAGGCATCCCGCCGGGCGCCGCGGACCGCGTCCAAGTCGGCGAATCCGGCTTCGCCGGCGGCCTGGACGGCCACGTCTCCGGCGCGCCTGGCGTCGTTCCCGGCGCGGGCGCTGGCGTCGGCCGCGGCGGCGGCGGCGATGAGCGCGTCGGCGGCCCGGCGGGCGGCGCTCAGCGCGGCGTCCAGATTGGGCCGACCGCCGAGCTGGGCCAGGAGCGACTCGCGGTGCCGGTCGGCCCGCTGCCCGGCCTCGGCGGCCTGGCGGAGGCCCGATTCGCGCTGTTCGGTCAGCTCGGCGAGGCGCTTCTCGGTGGCGGCGATGGCCTGATCGAGGGTCTCGAGCGCGGCCTGGAGCTCGACGTGCCTGGCCGCGGCGCCGGCCAGCCGGGCCGTCTCGGCCTGCCGCTCGCGGGCGGCCGCCTTGAGCCTGGCCGCGTCGGCCTGCAGCGTCGCCAGGTCGGCGGCGACGGTGAACCCGGCGTCGGCGAGCCGGGCTGAGAGGTCGGTCACGCGGACGTCGGCGGCGCCCAGCTTCGCGCCGGTCATCTCGGCCTTCTCCCCGGCCTGGGCGGCCTCGGCCACGGCGGCCTCTTCCTGCTCGCGGGTCACCCGCTCGCCGCGGAGCTCGCACAGCTCGGGGTGGTCGAGCGAGCCGCAGACCGGGCAGGGGGCGCCGTCGGCCAGGGTAGCCGCGAGCTCGGCGCGCATGCCGTCGATGCGCGCCATGCGCAGCTGGGCCGCTTCGGCGAGGAGCTCGGCCATCTCGATCTTCGCGTCGATGTAGGCCTCCTCCTGGCGGCTCTTCTCGGCCCGGGCACTAACCAGGGCGCTCGCGTCGTCCGCGGCCCGGCCGTAGCGGTCGGCTTCGGCCTGGGCGGCGGGGAGCTGCTGGCCGGCCTCGGCCGCCTGATCGCGTTCGCGGCTCAGCTCGGGACGCTGCCGCTGCCGGGAGGCGAGCTCGGCGGCGGCGGTGTCGATCTGGGCGGCGAGCGTCGCCGCGGCGGCACTGGCGGTCGCGGCAGCCTGGTCTTCGTCGGCCGCATGCCGGGACACCGACCGCAGCGTCTCAAGCCGGCCGAGCTGCGTGACGTGCTCCTCGGCGGCCGCCCTCAGCTCGGCCGCGGCGGCGCCGGGAGCCGTGTCGGCGTCCTGCCTGGCCTGCTCCTCGGCGGCGCGGGCCTGGGCCAGGGCGGTGCCGGTCCGTTCGGCCTCAGTGAGCGCGTGGGCGACGTCGGCGGCGCGGGTGGCGGCGGCCAGTTCGGCGCGGCGTTCGCCGAGGCGGGCTTCGGTCGCGGCCAGGTTGTCCCCGGTCCTGAGGGCCTCGGCGCGGCGCCGTTGCCGGTCGGCTAGGTGCCCGGTCTCGCGCTGCCGGTCGAGCGCCCGGTCGAGGTCCTGGCGGCAGGCGGCGACCTGACTCCGGCAAGCTTGCGCTTCCGCGGCCGCGGTCTCGGCGAGCCGGGCGGCCCACTGCGTCGAGGGTGGCCCCGCGTCGCCGCCGGCGGCCTGGGCGACGCGGGCGACCAGCCCGGAGATCCCGAGCTCGGCCTCCCGGACCTCGTCCGCGGTGGCCTTGCGGCGGCGGGCGAGCCACTCCTCGACCGCGTGGAACCGGTCGGTGCCGAACAGTCGTTGCAGCAGCTTGGCCCGGTCGCCGGCGTCAGCGTGCAGGAACCGCGCGAACTCGCCCTGCGGCAGCAACACGACCTGGAAGAACTGGTCGGCGGACATCCCCATCAGGTCGGCGATCTCGGCGTCCGCCTCCCCCATCCGGGTGGAGACGGCATGCCAGGATCCGCCGGTGAACTCCTCGAGCAGCACCTTCGCCTGCTCGGTCGTGGTACCGGCGCCGCGGAGCTTGGCCCGCTCCTGCTCTGGCTTGCGGGTGATCCGCATCAGCCGGCCGCCGAGCGTCGCCTCGAGCTGGACCTCGGTCGGCGTGCCCGGCGCGGCGTGATCCGAGCGCAGCCGCCTGGCCTTGCCGCGCTCGCCGGGCACCCGGCCGTACAGCGCGAACCCGATGGCGTCCAGCAGCGTGGTCTTGCCCGCCCCGGTCTCGCCGTGCAGCAGGAACAGCCCGGCGAAGGCCAGGTCGTCGAAGCTGACCTCCACGGTGCCGCCGAACGCGCCGAACGCGGTCACGCGCAGCCGGTGCGGGCGCATCAGCCGGCCGCCTCTTCGGCCCGGACGGCCGCGAACGCGCTGGCGATCAGCCGTTCCTCGGCCGCGGTGGGCGGCGCGTTGCTGACGTGCCTGACGAACTCCGCGGCGACGGACAGGTCGTCCCGGCCTGCGGTCCTGGCCCGGTACCCGCGCCCGTCGGGCCCGGCCCCCTCCGGCTCGAACGCGAGCACCAGCACATGCGGGAAACGGGCGCGCAGGGCGTCCATCGCCCCCTCGGGGCGGCTCGGGTCGGTGAGCGTGACGGATACGAAGTCGTCCTCGTGCTGGCGGTAGGCGGCCGAGCCGAGCAGGTCGGCGAGCCGGCCGCGGAGCACGCTCAGCCGCCGCCCGGCCGGCGCGGGAACCTGCACCGCGTGCGCCGTCCCGGTAGCGTCCAGCTCGACCAGCCAGCTGCCCTTGCGGTGCGACGCCTCGGAGAACGAGTACGGCAGCGGGGAGCCGCTGTACCGCAGGTGCGGGGCGACGGTCTGCTGGCCGTGCAGGTGGCCGAGGGCGACATAGCCGAACCCGGCGAACAGCTCCGCCGGCACCTGGCCCACGCCGCCGACGGTGATGTCGCGCTCGGATTCGCTGGCCGCTCCCCCACTGACCCAGCCGTGCGCCATGACGACACGGCGCTGGATGCCGCGGGTGTCGGCGTCGGCGCGGATGCAGGCGACCGCGTGCCCGAGCACCCCGGCGTGCCCGCGGGGGATCCCCTCGTGGCCGCCCTCTCTGTCCTGGCTGCCGCTGGCTCCGTCCTGGCTGCCACCGCCTGGGGGCAGTTCGCCGCGGACCGCGTCCGGCTCCAGGTACGGCACCCCGTACACGGCCACCGGCCCGTGAGCGTCCTCAAGCACGACCGGCCGGGCCAGCGCGCCGGGCCGGGTGCGCAGGTGCACGCCCGTCTTCTCCAGCAGGCCGCCGCCGAACCCGAGCCGACGCGCCGAGTCATGGTTGCCGCTGATCAGCACGATGCTCGCGCCGGCGTCGTGCAGCCGGAGCAGGGCATCCTCGCACAGTTCGACGGCGTCCACCGGCGGTACGGCGCGGTCGTAGACGTCCCCGGCGACCAGGACCGCGTCCACCTTCTCCGCGCGGGTCACGTCCACCAGGTGATCGAGGAATGCTGACTGCGCCGCCCGCAGATCCGCGCGGTGCAGTGACCGGCCGAGGTGCCAGTCCGAGGTGTGCAGCAATCGCATGGGCCGGACCCTAGCCGAGGGCACCGACATTACGCCGGGGTACGCGCCGGCCGCGGGGAGCGTATTTATGCGCTGCTGCGCCTATATGCCACCGGCAGTTGCGCCAGGGTGGTTACCCTTGCTGGGCATGAGTGCACAGCGGCGCTACCTGCCGCCCGCCTTCCTGGTCGTGATGCTCGCCGGCGCCCTCCTCAGCGGCTGCAGCAGCTCACCACCCCAGCCGCAGACGACGGCGAACGCCTACCTGCAGGCCTGGGCGAAGCAGGACTGGGCCGCGATGCGGCAGCTGGCCAGCGCCCCGCCGGCCGACTTCACGCCGGTGAACCAGGCCGCGTTCCGCAACATGACCGTCCGGCAGGCCACCATCACGGCCGGCGCCATGCACAAGAGCAACTCAACGGCGAGCGTGGCGATCACCGAGCGGCTCACGCTGGCCGGCCTGGGCACCATCACCGTCAAGTCCGCCTTGCACCTTGCACTGGTGGACGGCAAATGGCTGGTGAAGTGGTCGCCGGCCACGATCGCGCCGCCACTGCGCGCCGGGGACCAGCTGTCCCTGCAGACGACCTGGCCCGCCCGCGCGGCCATCCTCGGCGCGCACGGCACGCCGCTGACCAGCCAGGGCCAGGCGGTGACGATCGGCCTTGAGGGCGCCCGGATCAAGAACGCGGCCGCGCTGAAGTCCTCGCTGGTCGCCGCGGGCGCTCCCGCGGCGGCGGCCAGCTCGGCGATCACCGCGGCCAAGGCCCACCCGACGCTCTTCGAGCCGGTCTTCACCGTGACCCGGGCGCGCTATAACCAGCTCGAGCCGACCATCTACCCGATCCCGGGCACGGTGTTCCAGTCCAGCACCGCGCTGACCGCGCTCACGCCGGGCCTGACCGCCGGGGTGGTCGGCACGGTCGGCCCGGTGACGGCGCAGGAGCTTAGCCAGCTCGGCGCGCCGTACACCGCGCGGAACTCCGTCGGCCAGACCGGCCTGGAGCAGGCGGCCGAGCGCCAGCTGGCCGGCACGCCGGGCGCCACCGTCTCGGTGGTGTCCTCCAGCGGCGCGCACGTCGCGACGCTGGCCACGCTGGCTTCGCATCCGGGGAACCCGGTCGGCACGACGATCGACCCGTCCGTGCAGCGGGCGGCCGAGGCGGCGCTGGCCAGGGAGAAGAAGAGCGCCGCGCTGGTCGCGGTGAACGCCTCCACCGGGGCGGTGCTCGCCGCGGTGTCGGTCAACGCCGGCGGGTTCGACCAGGCCATCGACGGCGGCTTCCCGCCGGGCTCGACGTTCAAGGTGATCACGTCCACCGCGCTGATCAGCCACGGGCTCACCCCGCGGTCGGCGGCCAGCTGTCCGGGCACGGCCACCGTCGACGGCGAGGTGTTCCACAACGCCGAGAGCGAGGCGCCGGTGAGCAACCTGCTGCAGGCGTTCACCGAGTCGTGCAATACCGCCTTCATCAGGCTGGCCACCGGGCACCTGTCCCCGTCGGATTTCCCGTCCACGGCGCAGATGCTCGGGCTCGGCCAGAAGCCGCACATCGGGCTGGTCGCCTTCGGCGGCTCGGTCCCGCGGCCGAACGACGCGGCTGACCTGGCCGCCACCTCCATCGGGCAGGGGCGGGTGCTGGTCTCGCCGCTGGCCATGGCCATGGTCGCCGCGGCCGCCGACACCGGCACGGTGCGCGCGCCGCAGCTGGTAACAGGTGTTACGGACGGGGCCAGCGCGGCCAGCGCCAGCTCGCCGGGTCGTCAGCTGTCCGCCTCGCTGGTCAGCGACCTGCACGAGATGATGGCCTCGGTGGTGGCCCGCGGCACCGCGGCCGGCCAGGGTCTGCCGGCCGGCACCTACGCCAAGACAGGGACCGCGCAGTACGGGACGACCAAGCCACTGAAGACCGACGCCTGGCTGATGGGCTTCAAGGGCAACATCGCGTTCGCCGCGTTGGTAGTCAACTCCGCCGGCAACGGCGGGCCAACGTGCGGCCCGATCGTGGCGAAGTTCCTGGGCGCGCTCTAGTCCGCCGCGCTGCTAGTTAGCGGCACTGCCCACGGCGGTGCCGCGGGCGGCGAGCCAGCTGTCGACCTCCCCCTGCCACCTCTGCTTGTCCGCCTCGGGCGCGAAGCAGGCATCGAACGAGTTCCGCGCCAGCGCGGCGAGCTGCGCGTCGTCGTACCCGAACGCGCCGCGCACCGCGGCCAGGACGTCGTCCACGTATCCGCCGAAGTAGGCCGGGTCGTCGCTGTTCACGGTGGCGAGCAGGCCGGCGTCCAGCATGCCGGGGAGCATGTGGTCGCCGAGCGTTCCGACCACGCGCAGTGCCACGTTGGACAGCGGGCAGACGGTCAGCGCGATCTGCTCGTCGCGCAGCCTGGCGACCAGTGCGGGATCCTCCATGGACCGGACCCCGTGGTCGACGCGTTCCACATGGAGCTCATCGAGTGCCTCGCGCACGTAATCCGGGCCGCCCTCCTCCCCGGCATGGGCCACCAGCCGCAGCCCTTCGGCCGCCGCCAGCTGGTAGACCTTCGTGAACAGCGCGGGCGGGTAGCCCACCTCGGTGGAGTCGAGCCCGACGCCGATGAACTTGTCCCGGAACGGCAGGCAGGCCCGCAGCACCGCGTCGGCGGCGTCCGCGCCCAGGTCCCGCAGGAAGCACGGGATCAGGTCGGCGGAGATCCGGTGGTCCCGGGCGCCGTCGGCCAGCGCGGCCGTCAGCCCGCCGAACACCTCCTCCAGCGGCACCCCGTTGGCCAGGTGCGTCTGCGGGTCGAAGAAGATCTCCGCCCGGCGCACCCCGGCCGCCGCGGCGCGGGTCAAATAGGCGCTGGCCAGATCGTAGAAGTCCGGCTCGATCCTCAGGACCCGCAGGTTGGCGTAATGCACGTCGAGAAAGGACTGCAGGCTGTCGAAGCGGTACTTGGCCCGCAGCTCGTCCACGTCCAGGGTCGGCATCCAGGTGCCGTTACGCGCCGCGAGCTTGACCAGCAGTTCGGGCTCCAGCGTGCCCTCGATGTGAATGTGCAGCTCAGCGACCGGCAGCATGCGACATCTCCCCGTCCTATCCGTTCCGACCCTGGCGAGAATTCTCTCCCATCAGGGGTGGCAAATGTTATTTCCTATCCCTAACGGACCGGGCGCGTGCCCCGACGACCGGCGGGCGTGCCCGGCTGGCGGCCCTAGCCGGCAGGCCCCGGCGGGCAGCCAGAGTAAGGGCCCGGCTTCTCCGGGCCCTCTCCAGTCACTCTCTATTACGGCTGGCTCGCGGTCTTCGGTTCAGCCCGGGCCATGGGGCCGCCGGGCTTGGCGCGCTCCCGCCGTCAGTCGCCGGAGCGGATGCCGTCAGTCGCCGGAGCGGATGTCGGTGTCGTCGTCCTCCACGACGTGGAGCGCGGCTTCCTCCGCGCTGGCGGCCCCGCCGTCGATGCCAACGTCGCGGGCGACGAGATCGGCCTCGTCGTCGGGATGGGCGCCTTCGTCTTCGGCCACCAGCCGTCCCGCCCGGGGATCCTGTCCGTCGTCGAGCAGGAGCCCGTCGAGGTACTCGTCGGCCTCCTCGTCGTCGTCGCTGTCCTCGGGCAGCTCATCGTCGGTGTCGAAGGCGGTATCGGGCTCCTCCTCGGCGAGCAGCTGATCGAGGGACTCACCCGAGGCCTGCTCATCGGCCGTCGACCCGAACTTGACCCCGGCCGACCACCGCTCCGGCGGGGCGACCCCCCGGTCCAGCGGATCGTCTCCCGGGTTTCCTTCCAGCGTGTCCGATGCGTCCTCGACCGAGTAGTCCTCGAGGTCAGCGGATTCATGGCGAGTCTCGTCAGGCATCCTCTGCTCCTCTCCCTGGCTTACATGTTCAATCATGCCGCACCATCATCAAGTGCTGGCGGCGGCCGATGATTCCGGCCGGGTTCCCTCGTCTTATTGCGGGAGTGACGGGGCGGTATTTGGTTCGCCGGGCTCGTCACGTTGCCGGTAGGTTCGTCATACGGGGTCCTAAGTGGGCGGTACGGGAGGATGGATGTCACAGATTAACGGGGTCGGCGGGCGGCCCGCGATCCTCGTGGAGGGCTTGACCAAGTCGTTCGGCGAGGTGCGCGCGCTGCGCGGTATCGACCTGGCGGTGCCGCGCGGGACAGTGCTCGGCGTGCTCGGTCCCAACGGGGCGGGCAAGACCACCGCGGTGCGGATCCTGACCACCCTGCTGCTCCCAGACGGGGGGCGGGCGCTGGTCGAGGGGTATGACGTGGTGCGCCAGGCGGCCGCCGTCCGCCGGTCGATCGGGCTGGCCGGCCAGTCGGCCGCCATCCAGGAGGAGCTCACCGGCCGGGAGAACCTGGAGATCATCGGGCGGCTGTACCACTTGAGCTGGCCGCGGGCCCGCAGCCGGGCCACCGAGCTGCTCGAGCAGTTCGGCCTGAGCGATGCGGCCGACCGGGCGGCCAAGACCTACTCGGGCGGCATGCAGCGGCGCCTGGACCTGGGCGCCAGCCTGGTCGGCCAGCCGAAGGTGCTGTTCCTCGACGAGCCCACCACCGGCCTGGACCCGCGGTCGCGGCTGGGCATGTGGGACATCATCCGGTCGCTGGTGGCCGACGGGACCACGCTCCTGCTGACCACCCAGTACCTCGACGAGGCCGACGAGCTGGCGGATGAGATCGTGGTCATCGACCACGGCCTAGTCATCGCCGCGGGCACGTCCGAAGAGCTGAAGGGCCGGGTCGGCGGGGACGTGGTCGAGTTCACCGTGCCGGACCGCAGCCGGATCAGCGACGCGGTCGCGGCCATCGCCAAGATCGGCGAGGGCGAGCCGCACGCCGACAAGGAAACCGGCGTGGTCAGCATCGGCGTCGGGGGCCGCGGCTCGGATGCGCTGGTCGAGGCGGTGCGCCACCTGGATGCCGCGGGTGTCGAGGTCCGCGATCTCGCATTGCGCCGGCCGTCGCTCGATGACGTGTTCCTGGCCCTGACCGGGCACGCCGCCGAAGAGGACGACCAGCCGAACGGACGCCGACGCGGTCGCCGGCGTGGCCGAGGTACCAGCACAGACGTAGAGAGGACGGCATCGTGACCGCGGTGGCTGAGAGGATCGGCGCGGCCGGCGCCCCGGGCGAGCCCGGCCTGCGCGTCCGGTTCGGCTGGGCGGTAACCGACACGCTCACCATCACCCGGCGCAACCTGCTGGTCTGGATGCGGGTTCCCGCTTACCTCGTGTTCACGGTGATCCAGCCGGTGATGTTCGTGCTGCTGTTCCGGTACGTGTTCGGTGGCGCGATCCCGGTGCATACTGTCGGCGGTTACGTCAACTTCCTGATGCCGGGGATCATCGCGCAGACCGCGGCGTTCGCCACGTTCGGCACGGCCATAGCGCTGGCCCAGGAACTGAAGAAGGGCGTGATCGACCGGCTGCGGTCGATGCCGATGGCGCGCTCGGCGGTGCTCGCCGGGCGGCTGGTGGCCGATACCGGGCGGATGTTCGTCACGATCATGATCATTATCGGCGTGGGCTACGCGGTCGGTTTCCGGTTCGTGAACGGTTTCGTCCCCGCCGTGGCCATGGTCCTGCTCGCGACCGTGTTCGGGCTGGCGATCTGCGTCATCTCGGCCTACACGGGCCTGGCCATCGGCGACGAGGAATCGGTGCAGGCGTTCGGGCTGATCTGGCTGTTCCCGCTTACGTTCCTCAGCTCGGCGTTCGTGCCGATTTCGACCATGCCGGGCTGGCTGCAGGCCTTCGCCAACAACCAGCCCGTCACCTACGTCATCGACACCATGCGGGCGCTGGCTCTCCGCGGCCCGGTCGAGGCGAATTTGTGGAAGAGCCTGGTCTGGCTGGCCGGAATCTTCGTGGTGTTCATGCCGCTGGCGGTGCGGGCCTACCGGCGGGCCAGCTAACGCCGGCGGTGGCCGCCGGCGACCCCGACCGGGTCGTGATCGAGCGCGTGCTGGCGCGGCCGGTGCGCGTTGCAGGCGCCCTCAGCTATCCGGAGAACTGCCGGGGAAATCTACGGGAGGCTTACCGTCTTCGCAGAGACCCGGAAGGTGATGCCGGGCGGCACCATCCGCCGGGCTGCGCAATGCCGCTGTGACTGTGGGACTGTGATCACCGTCGAGATCGGCAACCTCAAGCGCGAACTGACACGCTCGTGCGGTTGCCTTTCACGGGAAAAGTCAGCAGAACGCCGCCACGCCGGAGTGAGGCATGTCATCCGGCCAGGGGATAGATTCGGGCGGCTGACTGTCATCCGTGAAGTGCGCACATGCGCGTCAGATGGCAGGGCAACACGCTCCGCTCTATGCTGCTGTGACTGCGGGAACGAGTCGACGCCCACCGTTGGCTCTCTCATCTCGGGCGATGCCCGATCGTGCGGCTGCTCGCGTGGACGGCCCCAATACAAGCGGAAGCGATGCCCGGTTTGCGGGGAAATCAGCCATGATCCGGCAGACCGCCGCGCCTGCTCGCGCTCGTGCGGTTATCGGCTAATGAGCGCCACCCGGCAGTCTGCTAACCCGTCTGATGACGTGTTGCACCACCGCATTAAGAAGACCCGGGACCGGCCAGCAATTACGCCTGCGTTGACTGCGGCGGTCCTGCCGAGAACTGGTCGACGGTCGATCCTTCTAGCAATGACGTCTGGACCAGATTCCAGCCCAGATGCCGGAAATGCCACCGCCGCTATGACGGTGTTGTCGGCGAAGGGCATCCCCGGGCGAAGCTGACCGCCGAGAAGGTGCGGCGTCTAAGGGCGCGACGTGCGGATGGGCTGACTTATCAGCAGCTGGCCGATGAATTCGGCATCAGCGACGTATCGGCCTACGCGGCCGTTAACCGCAGGACGTGGGCTCACGTAGCTTGATCTCAGACCGGACGCAGAAGCGCCCGCCCCGGCCGCTTGGCCGGGGCGGGCGCTTTCATTCTGCCGTCACTCTTGCCCCGCAACCTCCAGCCACCTGCCGATATCGGCGTACTCCTCATGCAGCGCGGTCGCAGCAGCTGCGGCCAGGGTGGCGTGCACCTGGCCGATGGCGGCGAACACGGCGGCGGTAGCGGGATCGCCCGCGCTGACCGCATCGGCGGCCATTCCTGCGTAGCGGCCGGCCTCAGCGTAATGCGCGGGTCCTGACATCCTTCGCGGCGGCTCGGCCACCGGGTTACGCGGGGGAGCGGGTAGCCGTCGCCGGCGGGCTCCCTCAAGGGCCCGTCATCCAGTGGAAAGGTCACAGGTCAGCCCTCCGCCCCTGATGGTTCCTGCTCTCGGCGCAGCAGGTCAAGCACGACGTCGTTAACTACGCGATCGGCCGCGGCCGCCCGGATCATGGCCCTGATCCCCCGGGCCAGGGTCATCGTGCTGACCGGCTGATCGAGCTCCACGCTGGCCCTGGCTAGCCAGCGATTCAGAGCCTGATAGTCGTCCGGGACCAGGTCGACCGTGATCCGGACGCGCTTAGCGCGGGGCACCTTAGGAGGGCGGGGCTCCCTAGGAGATGGGCCGTACGGCATAAGCCTAGTTTGCTGCATGTACTGCGCTTACTGCAATCAGGTCAGGCCCATGCTCCGGAACTCGTCCGCGAGGCTCACTGGCTCCGGGCGCGGCTCAGGTTCCGGCCCTCGGCCGGCTCTGCGGAAGCGCCACGTAGTGGGCTCGTCCGGACCGCGGCGTCCTCCGCGCTCTCCCCGGGCCCGATCTTGCCCGCCGGGAACGTCCACGGCGGATCCCCGTCTCGGCGCCTGCTGACGAGGACTCCCAGGTGGCTGGTGACGATCGCCGCGGCTACCGCTGGATGCCCGGCTGTGCTCGCTGGCTCTGCCACGCCGCCCATTCTCCGCGAAATACGCGCCCACCCACCCAGTCCGGGTTCACCCAATGAGCCTTCGCGGTATCACTCCAGTACCCGACGTTCAGCTGTCCGGCCAGGATGCGCAAAGTCTGTGCGACAGGTAGCCGCGGCTCACTTCGCCGTTAAGCATCGCGACCCCAGGGCTCCGGCGTGTTCCGGACTTGCCCAGTTTTAGGCAGTATGCGGTGGCAGGGCGGTATTGCGCGGGTTGTAGGGCACGGGCATGCCACGTGATCATGTAGGTCTTCGAGGTCTACGTGAACGAGGTGTGGCATGCCCGCAATGGCATTGTCGCGCGTGGCGGCGCGCGCGGTCGAATCTAGCCCTGACGGCGAGAATCTGGCCCCTGGTGCGTGGCAGCGCCTGGAAGCGCTGCCGGACCCGCGCTCACCGCAAGGGCGGATCTACCCGCTGGCCTGCCTGATCGCGGTCGCGATCTGCGCGTTCACCGCCGCCGGGAACGACCGGTTCACCGCAGTGGGGCAGTGGATCAAACGAGCTGGCCAGGCTGACCTGGCCCGGCTGCACGCCCCGTGGGACCCGATCGCGGGCCGGTACCGGGCACCGGATGAGAAGACGATCCGGGTGGTCCTGGACCGCCTGGACCCGCGAGCCCTGACCAGGGCCCTGCTCGGTCCGCGCCCGCGCCGCAGCCGGCGCCGCGGCGGGCCGGCCTCGGCCAGCGTGCGCCGCTACCGGGCCCGGCGCGCCGCCCAGCAGGTGAAAACGCTGGCCCGGGCCCGGTTAAGGGCGGTGGCCGTGGACGGCAAGACCTCCCGCGGCGCCCGCCGCGCTGACGGCACCCGGGTCCATCTCCTCGGCGTCGCAGAGCACGGCGGGCCCCTGCTGGATCACCTGGAGGTCGATGTCAAGCACAACGAGACCAGCCACTTCACCGAGCTCCTGGAACCGCTGGACCTGGCCGGGGCCGTGGTGACCTTCGACGCCCTGCATACCGTGCGGGCGAACCTGGACTGGCTGGTACGGGAGAAGAAGGCCCGCTACATCGCGGTGATCAAGCAGAACCAGCCGCTGCTGTATGCCCGGGTCAAGGCGCTGCCCTGGCGGCAGGTACCGGCCGGCAGCGTCACCCGCGACACCGGTCACGGCCGTATCGAGACCCGCACCCTGAAGACCGCCCACGTCAGCCGCCTGGACTTCCCGCACGCCTGCCAGGCCATCAAGATCACCCGCTGGCGGAAGGAGACCGCAACCGGCAAGGTCTCCCGCGAGACCGCCTACGCCGTCACCGACTTGACCTGCGCTGACGCCACCGCTCCGGATCTGGCCCGCCTGGTCCGCGAGCACTGGTCGATTGAGGCCCATCACCACATCAGGGATACGACGTTCAGCGAAGACACTTCCACCAGCCGGACCGGCAGCGGGCCCGCCAACCTGGCCACCATCCGCGCCGCCATCATCGCGGCCATCAAGGACGCCGGCTACCTGCACGTCCCCGAAGGCCGGCGCGATCACACCACCCCCGCCGAAACCCTCCACCTCCACGGCCTCGATTAGACAGAAATGGGACATTCACGGAACACGCCGGAGCCCTGATCGCGACCCCCACCATAAATTTTCTCCGCCTGCCGCATCCGGCGTACCAGCTCCGGGCCGCTTCGGCAGCACAGGACAATTCCCCGCGGGGCGTGGAAAAGAGGAAACGCCACGAACTCATGACTGAAGGTGCCCCAGACAACAAGCCACTGCGGATTATCCCGATCTAGCCTCGCGGCCTGCTCCTGGGGTTTCCCCTCGGCCGGGGCAAGCTGGGCAGGCGCCCAACTGGCCTGGCCTGCGGTCTCTGCGCTCATGTCTGGATCACCTCCTTCGCTTGGCCTTGCCTGGCACGCGCTGTATGACCCCAGATTGGGGCACCGCTGCCATGGGCGATAGGGACCTGGCGAGCACCCACGAGCGGTAAACTCTCCGGTAACCTTTGAACGCGCAGGTCAAGCCTGGGAAGCGAGTACCCCATGGCCAGAAACCGCCCGCCTGACTACCTTCCGCCCGAAGTGCTGGCCCGGCCAGATTTCCAGGCAGCATGCGATGATCGAGATCTCGGGGCGATATTCGCTATCGCAGCGCAGCGCGGTGGACCCGGTTTTACCCGTAGCCATATCGCCAGACGCTGCGAGATGGGTGTTAGCCGCGTAATCGACTACATCGAGGGACGCACGCAAGCCCAGACTCTTGACGTATGGGAAAGGGTCGGTGACGGGCTTCACATACCCGGCGCGATGCTCGGCATCAGTCCACGCGAATGGGAAGAGTCCACGGAGTCAGGAAACGGCGCAGTGCTGGAGAGCCAGCGCCAATGGGTGCGCGAGCGCCAGCTCCTCAACCGCAACCGCGCCGCGCTTACTAAAGTCGCGCTCCGCCTGTATCCCGAATCCGTCCGGCTAGGCCAGACCGGCTTCCTGATGCGCCCTGACTGGAAGCTGGATCATCCTGTCGACCTGGCCGACGTAGGGATAGAACTTGTCCATCCGCCAAGCCCGATCGTGACGGGACGACACGAGGAAACCCTTCGGGTCCGGCCGCTATCTTCCACAGGCAAACCTTACGAGTCCTACCATCGCGCCATGCGTGACCTCGATAGGCCGCGCCTATTCGAGAACCGGATATGTTACCGCCTCCAAGATGCCCGGTTCACGCGAGATCAGGAAAACGTATCCCTTGGATACATGCGCTACTTCGACATGATCGACGTTGGCGAGGCACTAGCGCACGAGCTGGCGATTATCGCACTCAACGAGGATGGCCAACTCACTAGGAAGCCACCAGCGAAGCTATGGGAGGAGCTACCTTTCCGCAGGTTCGTCGGTGACCCATTCGACCTGGCCTCGTACCCGTTGATGTTCTCCATCAGTACGCTCACGATACGGCGCAGCCGTGCCCGCAATACGTTCGTACTCTTGCGTCGAGGCACCGAAAACGTGGCAATCGCCGGCGGCATGCTCAGCGTCATGCCAACCGGCGTGTTCCAGCCGGCCTCCATCGCACCCACCCACGACTCCGCCGACTTCGACCTATGGCGCAACGTCATGCGCGAGTACAGCGAAGAATTCCTCGGCAACCCCGAGCACGACGGCGACGGCGACCCCATCGATTACGACAACCAGGAACCATTCCGCTCTCTGAACGCAGCCCGTCGCGAAGGACGAATCAAAGTCCACTACCTCGGAACGGGCCTAGACGCACTCAACCTCGTCGGCGATGCGCTCACGGTTGCCGTCTTCGACGCCGAGACCTTCGACGACATCTTCCGCGACATGGTGGAGGTGAACGAGGAAGGCACCATCGCCAGAGACGGCAAGACCCTTGAAAACTACGTATTTGACGACCTCACCATAGAGCACCTGCTAGCCACTGAAGCCATCGCTCCAAGCGGTGCTGCCTGTCTCGCACTGGCGCGCCAGCACCATGATGCACTATTGTCGTAAGCTCTGTCGTAGTAATCCTAGTGACTTCACATCATTTACATGAGCAAGATATGCCTAAATAATGCATCCAACCGATACTGAATCAATGCCATCAGACTTGACACCCAGAGTCGCAACCTTCTTTGCGCTGTATCCTGATCCTGTTGGCCTTGATGACGGTGCATATTTCTGTGCTAGCATGGCGTCACCAGTCCGTGGATTCCCATCCAGGATCGCTTTGCATTTTAAAGATGGAGATCGAACTATTTGGCTGAATCCAAAGGTTAGTGAGTTCTTGTTCGTTTCAGTCCGGTTCCATCGCGGAAAACGCCAACAAGATTATATTGTTGAACATATGGCTCAACTTAATGAAGTTGTCGATCGAACTCGACTTTCGCAGTTTCGGCGCTGTGGAGTGCTGATTCAGTAAGCTCAGGCGGTTCAGCGCGGTGGCTAGCCTATCCGGCAGGCGGGAAGCCTCCGGCCGGGCACTGAGCACGTCGCATCGGTCAGGATCTGGCTGTGCGGTCGTCCGCCTGCTGACCGGTGAGGGCTCCTATGCGCGCGG